>OIYO01000712.1_pt1 | contig 24495 bp, 21 predicted proteins | sample 1588191 | NCBI WGS metagenome assembly OIYO01 (sample SAMN03283275) | human gut metagenome | biome: human-associated habitat; material: feces | host: Homo sapiens | place: Peru | collected 2012 | reverse complement strand
CGTATCTCAGTCCCAATGTGGCCGTTCAACCTCTCAGTCCGGCTACTGATCGTCGACTTGGTAGGCCGTTACCCCACCAACTATCTAATCAGACGCGAGCCCATCTATTAGCGGATTGCTCCTTTCCCACTTCTATCATGTGATAGTTATGGCATATGCGGTATTAGCAATGATTTCTCACTGTTATTCCCCTCTAATAGGCAGATTGCTCACGCGTTACTCACCAGTCCGCCACTAAAGCCATTGTTATAAAATCGGTTTCAATCAGATAAATCTTCAATCAACTTCAATTATAACGACTTCCGTTCGACTTGCATGTCTTATGTGCGCCGCCAGCGTTTATCCTGAGCCAGGATCAAACTCTCATGTTATTCGCACAGTTCTAACCTTCGTTTTACTGCGTTGAATTTCAAAAAAGCTCTTTCGATATACATCAAGTATAATCTCTTTCGCTTTTTCTCATTCGCCTTGTATAACTCGGTTATAACTTTGCTTATTTGTGATTCAATAAATTTCTTTTCTTAAATCACTTTTATCTCAAATTGTTTGCACAATTTTAAAATCATGATTTGAGTTTTAAGCTCATTTATTTGTTTTTTATGGTAGTACAAATAACTACCGCTATTGGTCTTTTTTTCAAAGGTTTGTTATTTACTTTTCAATGTGCTTTTCGTCCTCACTTTTTTGTTCTTTGTGGAACGTTTGTTATTGTATCACGTTTGCAAGTTTGTGTCAATAGTTTTTTAAAAAATATTCTATATTTTTTAAATACCTTTTAAGGGCAAAATAATAAACTAGTAATTTATAATGTTCTCATATTTTTCATCGCTTTTTTCTTACTAATTTATATTAAAAAATATATTTTATTTTCCCCTGTGTTCGTGTACATTCTTATAATACCATATTGATTAAAACATGTCAATACTTTTTTTCGACTTTTTTCGTTTATTTTTTTATATCGTACATTCTCGTTTGTTTTAATGCCATATTTTTACTCCTGTTCATCAATATCTACCAGTATAATATCTTCTCCAATGCTCGTAATTTTCTGCCATGGAATAACTATATCATTACAATTAGAAAACATTGCTTTTATTTTCTTCTCTCCCGGAACAATTATGCTTGTTATCGCTCCTGTTGATAAGTCAGCACATACATCTTGAACATATCCTAGTCTTTTGGCATTCTTTATGTTTATTACCTCTTTATGTCTAAAATCCAATCCTTTTTCTCCCATAAAATTCCCTTCCTTTTTTATTTACTACTATTAATATATATTCTTTCTTATTTTTTTTATGCGTTTTTATTGTGTTTTACATAAAAATACCATCGTTTTAATCAAGCTTGAGTGTTTTGCTCCCATATATAAAGGCAGGATGCATAGATTCATCTATACATCCTTTTAATGTGATTTATTGCATTTTTTTCCAATCTAGAGACTTGGGCTTGTGAAATTCCTATTTCGTTTGCTACCTCCATTTGGGTTCTGCCCTCGTAAAATCTCTTATTCATAATATTCTTTTCTTTTTCATTTAGTCTTTTCATTGCTTCATTTATTGTTATCTTTTCAGCCCATAATTCATCACTGTTTTTCTTATCACTTATTTGATCCATCACAAATATATTTTCCGTATCATCTCCATATACAGGTTCTTGCAATGATACTGGTTCTTGGATAGCATCTAGGCAGAAGGCTATTTCCTCTTTGTCAACATCAAGTTCTTTTGCAATTTCGTCTATTGTTGGCTCTTTTAATTTTTCTTTCATACTTTTTTCTTTTATCGCCAGCACCTTATAAGCTAAATCTCGTATTGATCTGCTAACTCTTATGCTATTGTTATCTCTTAAATATCTTCTTATTTCTCCAACTATCATTGGTACTGCATATGTGCTAAACTGAACATTTTGTGTTGGGTCGAAATTATTCATCGCTTTTATCAATCCAATGCACCCTACTTGAAATAGGTCATCTAAATTTTCTCCTCTGCCATAAAACCTTCTTATAACGCTTAGCACTAATCTTAAATTTCCATTTACAAATTCATCTCTTGCTTCTTGATCTCCATTTTTTATTCTTTTTAACAGTTCTTCTTTTTCTCGATTTGATAGTACAGGTAATTTTGCAGTATTAACGCCACATATCTCTACCTTATTTATCAATCAAAAAACCTCCTTTGGAATATAATTCTTATTTTAATTATTTCCAAAGAAGATATTTTTATACATTTTAACCAGTTTTGCTCATTATATCTTTTTTCATCTTATTGATTATTTTCTTTTCTAGTCTTGATATATAGCTTTGGGAAATTCCGCAACATATCAGCAACTTCCTTTTGAGTTTTTTCTTTGCCAGTTATGAATCCAAATCTCATCTCCATAATATTTCTTTCTCTTGTATTTAATTTTTTTATCGAGGCTCTTAATAATGTTTTATCAACTTCATCTTCTAATCTTCTTGACGTAGTATCTGGATCTGTTCCAAGTATATCTGATAGAAGCAATTCATTTCCATCACCGTCCTGATTCAAAGGTTCATCTATTGATATTTCTCCTTTTATTTTATTACTTCTTCTAAGATACATGAGTATTTCATTTTCAATGCATCTGGATGAATATGTTGCAAGTTTTATATTTTTACTTGTGTCATATGTATTAATAGCTTTCATTAAGCCAATTGTTCCTATTGATATAAGGTCTTCTATTCCAACACCTGTATTTTCAAACTTTTTAGCTATATATACTACTAATCTTAAATTTCTTTCTACTAACGTTTGCCTAACGCTTTCATCTCCTGCTGATAATTTTTCTAGTTCAGCTTTTTCTTCTTCTGGTGATAAAGGAGGTGGAAGAGTTTGGCTTCCTGCTATATAAAATATCGGCATATTTTCAATTTCTTCATTTTTTATGTATCTTGCATAAATAGTGTTTATACTATCTTTTAACATTTGTAAAACATTCATATTAATAATATCCTTTCCTACAATAAAATATCTCTGTCTTGATTTTTAATCATTAACATTTAATAAATCTAATCCAACTAATCCATTGTAGCTATTTTCTTTTGTCATCTTACTATTATATAATCCTACAATTACATTATTTATATATTCTTCTTTCTCTTTGAATATTATTTTAATTTTTTCAACTTTAATTCCCACTAACATTCCATTTTGTTTTCCTAACGATGCAAATGGTATTAGTCTTATTTTAGATATAAATTCATTTTCTAATCCACTCGTTTCACCTCCCTGAATTGCTTTTACTGCTTTTATCAAATCTTTTGGTAATATATCTTCTATTGCATTTTCTTCAACCACTATAACCGGATAACCATTTATTGGATCTTTTAGCATATTTCCTGAATCAACTAAAGTTTTTATTCTTTTTTTCTTATTATTAATTTCTACCTCCACAATGCACATCATATCTGTAGCCGACAGTTTATTCTTGGTTATTCTAAAAGCTATTTGTATTATTATAAAAGCTACCACTCCTGCAAGTAACGTTACTTTTATTGGATATAATCCGGACTAGCACTCCATTGTTTATCTTTACATTTTCTGGACTTATAAAATAAATCAATGCAAATGAGCATCCTCCAAAAACAAAAGATATTAAGTAGAACATCAAAACATCCTTTAATAACATTTTGCATTTCGGTTCTGCAAATGATAGCCATACCATTATTATTGATAGAATAATTTTCATTATTATATTTGAAGCAATTTTAGTTATGTTCAAATATATAATGATTGCATAAACGCTACCTATTAAGCTTGCAATTATAATTCTGGTATGCTTAATGTTCCTTTTCATGACAATTCCTGTTGCAAATAAAATAATATAATTCATACATAAATTTTCGAACAAGATTATATCTAAATAAATTTTCATGAACTAATTATACTATGTTGTCTTTCAAAAGATTGTCATTTTTTAGGCAAGAAAAAAAGAAATAATCTACAATTTGTGATTATTTCTTTTTAAATACATATTTTTTGTTTTTATTACTATCTTTTTCAACATATTATCCATATATTGTTAGTAATATTTAATATAATTTTATACTTTTTTATTGTATATTTTTTATTATTTTCTCTTATTATTTCTTAAAAATGTTGGTATGTCTAAATCGCTTGAAGAAGTTACGCTATCTGAAACGTTTGTTGTTTGTTTAGAGTTCCATGCTTTGCTTGTTATATCTCCTATTGTTGGAGTAACATTTCCTTCTTTTTCAAATCCTGTTGCAATAACTGTTATAACTATGTCTTCATCTAAACTTTCATCTATTACAGCACCAAATATAATGTTAGCTTCTGGATCAACACTTCTTTGTACTAACTCTGCTGCTGTGTTTACTTCGTGCAATCCTAAGTTTGCTCCACCAGTAATATTTATAATAACTCCTCTTGCACCTTCTATTGATGTTTCTAGTAATGGACTTTGAATAGCTTGTTTTGCAGCATCTTCTGCTCTATTTTCTCCTGATGCTCTACCAATACCCATATGAGCCATTCCTGTATTCAACATTATTGTCTTTACATCGGCAAAGTCTAAGTTTACAAGACCTGGTATTGCAATTAAGTCTGATATACCTTGTACACCTTGTCTTAATACATCATCAGCCATTTTGAAAGCTTCTACTATAGATGTTTTTCTATCTATTATTTGTAATAATTTGTCGTTAGGTATAACAACTAATGTATCAACTTTTCCTTTTAAGCTTTCGATTCCTCTGTCGGCTTGTGTTAAACGTTTCTTTCCTTCAAATGTAAATGGTTTTGTTACAACACCTATAGTTAGTATTCCCATTTCTTTAGCTGCTGCTGCAACTATTGGCGCTGCACCTGTACCTGTTCCGCCACCCATTCCGGCTGTAACAAATACCATGTCAGCTCCTCTTAAAGCTTCTGCTATTTCTGCTTTGCTTTCTTCTGCTGCTTGAGCTCCTATATCTGGGTTAGCTCCTGCTCCTAGTCCTCTTGTAATTTTTTCACCTATTTGAATTTTTGATGCAGCTTTTGATAGAAGTAAAGCTTGTCTATCTGTATTAACAGCAATAAAGTCTACTCCTCTAATTCCAGAGTCAACCATTCTATTTACAGCATTAGTTCCTGCTCCTCCAACTCCTATTACTTTTATTGTTGCTGTTCCATCCATCATTGTATTTTCATCTGCTCCGTCCATAATCATAAAGTTATTCCTCCCTATTTTTAATTCTATTTATCATCCTTATTAATTACGAATAAAAAAACTCTTTTATTCTCTCTAGTATTTTCTTAAATATATTTTCTTCTGAATTAGAATCTATGCTACTTGATACGTTTTTTGCAAATGGTCTTGCTGCTATGTATCTAACTAGTGCATATGCTGTTCTTTGTGATTCTTTTATAGTGCTTATTAGTCTTCCTGTTGCATATTTTACTGGTATATTTAAAATTACCTTTCCAGCCACATCACTTTTATTTATGTTAGTTATACCCTGACCTGTTAAAATAACATTATTTATTCTAGATTTTATACATTGATTTGTTATGTCTTTATTAATTAATGTAAATATTTCTTCTATTCTTGCTTCTATAATTTCTATTAATTCAGAACTTTTTATTACTTTATTTTTTGAATCTTCACAAGTATTTAACACTATTTCGTTGTCATTGTCAATATATGATTTCATTGCTAAACCATATTGTCTTTTTAATCTTTCCGCTTCTTCCATCGAAATGTTTAATACCATTTGTATATCTCTGGTAATGTTTTCTCCTCCAAGAGGAATAGTATTTGTGTACTCAAAGGCTCCCCCCTCAAATACACCTATCTCAGTATTTCCTGATCCTATATCAACAATCATAACATTGTCGTTTAGCTCGTTTGTATCTAAAATTAAGTTTCTTTCGGCTAATGTTATCGGAATTATTCCATCAATGTCTAAATCTGCTTTTTTGCAAATATTAGAAATCTGTTTTATATAATCTCTATCGCCTAAAATAACCTGAGCATTTATTGTGAATGAAGATACTAGATTTCCAACTGGGTCATCTACACGTCTTCCATCATCTAAAATAAATTTGTCTGTAACTATATCAATTATTGTTCTTCCATCTGGTATGTCTATATCTTTTACTTGCATAAGTGCTGAAGATACGTCTTTCATCGACACTCCTGCATATTTATCTTTTATTTCTTTTTTTACACTATTTTGTACGATTGTTACGTACTTTCCTGGTATTGTTAGATAAGCAGAGTTTATTCTCATGTCTACTTCTTTTTCTGTTTCTTCTATTGTTTCTGTAATGGCTCTGGCAATTTCATCTTCATCTATTATTTTGCTTTTTTTTATTCCGCTACACTTTTGGTCTGAAGAATGAATCAATTCAATCTGATTGAAATTATTGACTTTTCCTACAACCAAGCTAACTTTAGAAGATCCAATGTCAATGCCAACTATTATATCTCCGATAGCCAAAATTAACTCCTCCAATTTATTGCTTTTAATTTTAATTAAGAATATTATATTTCACAAAAAAAGTCAATACTTTTGTCACATTTTTGTAATATTTTTGTAATAATGTGGCAATAGTATTTTCTTTTTCCTCTTTATGTGATTAAATTATTTATTATATATTATTTTTCTACAATTTTTTCACTATTTTCTTCTACTTTTTTTGCCTTATTTTTCTCTTCTATTTTCTTCATTAATATATCAACATAGTATCTTCTTATAATTGCTAAATTTGTGAACATACGTCCTACAAAAACAACAATCGCTGCTAAATATATGTCAACATTCAGCTTTTCTCCCAATATGGTTAATAGAATAGCCAATATTGCATTACCAAAAAATCCAGTTAAAAATATTGTAAGGTCAAAATTCTTTTTTAATGTTGATGTAATTCCTCCAAAAACGGAATCCAGCGCTGCTATAATTGCAATTGCTAAATATCCTGAATATGTATATGATATCATTGGTGCAAAAATTCCTATTGATGCTCCTATTAAACAGCCCGCTATAATTGCTATTAATATCATTGTTCATTTACCTCCTTCATATATTTTACCTCAAAGCTTTCCATGTACTTTGGTATTGTTACATTTCTTTGCTTTTCAACTTTTACAGACTGCCCCAAGTTACTATGAGAGTCTATAAAACCACTATTTTTCAAACTTAGTGTACTTACTAAATATGTTTGATTTCCTATTGCTTTTACAACATATGGTGATGACAATCTCTGTCTTGGTTTTATCAATATAAATCTATCTGATATATCAACTATATCTGTCATAGATGTAACTCTTATTCCATTTATAGATATTGCTTCTGCTCCTGCATATCTTAGTTCATTTACAAGTTCTAATAAATCACTTGCAGTTACTGTTGCCTCATCTGTATCAGCTAATGTAATTACAACGCCTTCTCCTTGAACTTCTGTATTTCCAAGTAATATATTAGATTGTAATAATTCATTATCTAATAATTCTGATGATTCTTCATTTGCTTCTATTTTTGAATTATAATCAGCTATTTTAGAGTTAACCTCTTCAAGCTTTTCGTTTGTTTCTTCGTATTGACTTTTTAATGTAGATAGTTGCTCTCTTAATTCTGCTTCTCTCATGTTTTCAATATCTGTTTCATTAACCTCTTCTACCGTTTTAAATTGAATCATCAATACTGTAACAAATACTATACACACCAGTAATATACTAATGAACATTGTTATATTGGCTTTATTTATTTTCAATTTTAATTTAAACAACTATTCTCAATCCTTTCTTTTATTCTGAGTACTTCATATATTTATATGTAATTACTCCTGTATGCTTTGCTATTGTTATATTGTTTGATTGTTTCACTGTTGTAACTATTCCAGTACTATTTAATTTTTCCACATAGCCTCCTGGTCTAGTAAGTGCAGAATACAAACCAAGTGAACTTCCTATTGCTTTTATTGTAAATGGTGAACTAACTTTTTGACCATTTACACTTATAACATTTCCTTCACATGTAATAGATGTTGTAGAAATTACTCTTTGGTCATTTATTGATATTGCTTCTGCTCCTGCATTTTCAAGTTCATTTACTATGCTTCTTATATCTTCTTCATGAACTAGATAATAGCTTATGTCATCGTATTCGCCAATGCTCTCTGCAGTAACTGTATTGTTATCTTTCATAGATACTGTTACTCCTTCACCAGTTACATCTGTTAAGCCTATTATCATGTTGTTCTTTTTTAGTTCCGCTTCTTTTTCTTCTGAACCTTCTGTATTTTCAGTTGCTGATTGTCTCACTTGTTCTAGCGTTTTTTCTGCTGATTGCAAACTAGCATATGCATTGTCATATTTTTCTTTCCACCTTAAAACTTGATCTCTTAAATCATTATTAGTTAAAGTTTTTGTTACTTCTTTGTTTGCATTGTTTATTGTTTTTATTTGTATAAAAATTGACATTGTCAGCAATAAGCATACACATCCTAATGTAATAGCAATTTGCTTTTTATTCAAATTTATCAACCTTCCTTTCTTTTAAACGCTTTCTCTAAAGAATGCATTTTCTACATTCAAATTCATATTTACAAATATTTCTCCTGCTTTTCCTGCTTCATTTTTTAGTATTGCTGTTAGATATAACATCCTTGTTTCTAAATCAGAACAATCTCCTAAATATGCTTGTTTCTTTTCAGCATCAAAGTATAGTTTATAATCACTATCATCTGATATGTCTATTGTAGTTATTAGTTCTGCTATATCATTTACTTGGGCAACACTCATAATTTTCAAAACCGTTCCTAGTTTTTTCAAGTCTGTTTCGTTTAATCTATTTGCTTCTACAAATTGTTCATTTGGAGTTTCTACTCCTAACAATATTGGTATTTGTTTTTTTGCGTTGTTAATTTCTAATATATAACCTTGGTTATTAATATATACATACCCGCTTCCATATTGAATCATAAAGCTTGCTTGTCTTTCTTCTATACTAATTTCTATTGTGCTAGGTAGTTTTCTTTTTATTGTTACGTTTTCTACATATCCATTTTGTTTAATACTTTTCTGTATTTCTTTTTTGTTTATTCTAAATATATTTTCTCCTGTCTCAACTCCTGAAAGTGAAATCAGCTCTTCTGTTGTAACAACACTATTTCCTGAAACAGTAATCCTGTCAATATTAAATATTGGTGATAGCATCGCAAATACTACTATTCCAATTACTATAACTATCAAACTTGTCCATTTTAGCACTTTTTTAATATTCTTATTCTTCTTTGTTTCTTTTACATTTTCAAATTCATTTAGTTGCTTACTTTTTACCAAGCCTTTTTCTACCGGATTATTCTTTTTGTTATTTATCTGTTTTCCCTTATTATGTTGTTGTTCTTTTTTACTTTTTTTCTTTTTCTTATTTTCAACTTTAGAAGGTTCTGGATATCTAGTTACGCCTATTATAATTTCATTATCCGAATCTACATTACTAGCTGTTTTTTCCTTTGTTTTCTTTTCCGCTTTTGCCTTTAATTCTTTTCTTTTTTCGTTTCGCTCTATAATTTTTTTCTTTTGTTTTTCTTTTTTCTGTATCTCCTTCTGCTTTGCCTTTCTTCTCTGTTCCTCTTCTTTTTGTATCTTCTTTTCTCTTTGCTCTATTTCTTTTTGCTTTGCTTTTGCCTCGCGTTCTATTTCTTTTGGTGTTACTTTACTATGTTTGCTCTTTTTATTTTTTGCATAGCCACTTTTTTTCTTATCTTTTGTTTTTTCATTTTCTAAATCAAAATCATATAAATTTCGGTTTTTATCATTAATATTCTTCACTTAGTTAATCACCTTCTTCAACTCTTATCTTTGCTCCCAATTTCTTCAATTTATTATCTAATTTTTCATATCCTCTTAGTATATAATGAATATTATCAACCTTAGTTTTTCCTTTTGCACTAAGTCCTGCTAAGACCAGTGCCGCGCCTCCTCTAAGATCTGTACTATTTACGTTTGCTCCATTTAGTCTTCTCGTTCCTGTAATAATTGCAGCTTTTCCTTCATATTTTGCTTTTGCTCCCATTCGATTTAATTCTGAAATATACTTAAATCTGTTTTCAAATATATTTTCTGTTATTATCGAAGTTCCTTTAGCAGTGCATAATATACTTCCAAATATTGATTGCATATCTGTTGGGAACCCTGGATAAGGCATGGTTTTTATTTCAACGGGTTTCAATCTTTTTGGAGCTTCTAGTCTCACAAAATTTTTGCCAATTTCTAACTTGCATCCCGTTTCTTCCAATTTTGAGAGTATTGCTGTTATATGTTCAGGGTTCATGTTCGTTACTTTTACATTTCCGCCAGTAATCGCACCAGCACACAACAAAGTTCCTGCTTCTATTCTATCTGCTATTATTCTATAACTAATGTTTTTTAGCTTTTCTACTCCTTGGATTTCAATTCTATTAGTTCCAGCACCTTTTATTTTTGCTCCCATCTTATCTAGCATATTAGCTAAATCTACTATCTCTGGCTCCTTTGCTGCATTTGTTATTATTGTATTTCCCTGTGCTAAAACAGCTGCTAAAATTATATTTTCTGTTGCTCCTACACTTGGAAAGTCTAAATCTATATTAGCTCCTATTATTTTATCACATTTACACTTAATAAATCCATACTCTTCATCAATATTTATGCCTAATTTTTTAAAAGCTTTCAAATGTAAATCAATAGGCCTAGAACCAATATCGCATCCTCCTGGATACGAAAAAGTAACTTCTTTAAATCTTCCAAGCAATGCTCCTGCGATAATTACTGTTGAACGCATCTCTCTCATAAGATTTTCTGGTATCTCTTTTTTATTTATTTTCTTTGAATTGATTTCTATTTTATCATTATTCTTACTAACTTTGCAACCTAAATATCTAAGTATTTTTAAAGTTACTTGAGTATCATGTATGTTTGGTACATTGTATAACCTAGTGATTCCTCCACTTAATATTGTGGCTGCTATTATTGGAAGTGCCGCATTCTTAGAGCCTGATACTTTTATTGTGCCTTCCAACTTTTTTCCGCCTTCTATTATGTAACAACTCATATCTATATCCTTCCTCTCTAAAGTATTTAATTTCTCGTAATACTTTTTATTTTTATCAATTATGTTATATAGTATGTTTTTTGCATAAAAAAAGTGAAGGTGATGTTCACCTTCTTCATTATAACCTTTTGTAATGCTTCATCTATTCTCTCTTTGCCTAATTGACTTCTTTCTTACTTCAAAGTCTTATATATTGCTTATATTTAAACATTACTTTCTTTTTTATAAAATCTCTAAATTCTCTTTCTCTATAATCTTTAAATCCTTCTTTGTTTATTAGTAATGAATATTCGTTATTTATGTATAAATAAAAATTCGTTTTTGTTTCATATACTCTATATAATTTTTTATAATTATATTTAGAATTTCCTTCTTTACATTTTATTGTTACATGGTCATTATAGAAAAGGAATGTAAATTCTTGCTCCTCTTGCCTTTGATTGTTTTCTCTCTTTTCTTCATCTTTGTACAAAATGCAAACGCAAATAAGAATAGCTGTAAGAATTAAAGCTAGTGCCATTCCATAATGTTTATTTACAACATTGCAGGCAATAATCGAAAGCATATAAAAAGTTACTAATGCTGTTATAATTAGATACTTTTTCTTATTCTTTTTATTATGAAATTGTAAAAATCTATTTAGTTCGTTTCCGAGTATATTTTGTTGTGTTTACAAATAGCGCTTTCATTTTTGTTCCTTTTACTTAAATATTTCTTTTATTTGAGCCATGTTTTTCATTGCTGTTATATACCCTTGTTCATAGCAATAATCTATTTTCTTTATATTGAACACACTTGCCTCTGCCAAGTCTAAAGTTATAGAATAATCACTACTAGCAATTTCTGCTGCTGTTCTTTGGTCAAACATCAAATCTACAGACTTTATTGCCACTTCAACTAAATTCTTTGGGTCCGAATTTTTTTCTGAACTGAACCTTACAGATAAAACCTTTTCCGCTCCCAACTTTCTCACTTCTTGCGCTGGTAGGTTATCTATTATCCCTCCATCAACAAATTTGTGTGTTCCTAATATTGTTGGTGCAAATACCCCCGGATAACTACTGCTAGCTCTTGCAGCTTTGCCTACTGTTGCATTTCTTATATATGTGTCTTCTTTGAATTTATCGTCATATTCATGGTTTGTAAATACATATTTTTTATTTTCTTTGATATCGACTGTTGGCATTACTATTGGGATTTTTATATCTGTCATTTTCTTTATACCTTTAATCTCAGCACATTCATTTATTGCCATTTCTATGTTTTCACCAGAAATTAATCCATATCCCATAAAATTCTTTCTACTTTTTACATTAGTCCAGTAATATTTAGGGTCAACCTTCATAATATCTTTTGCAAAATATTTAAATAGTTTTAACATTTCATCTGTTGAATATCCCATTGCATATAAAGATGTAACAATACTTCCTATACTTGTTCCACCTATGTAGCCAATCTCTATTCCATTTTCTTGTAATGCCTTTATAACACCTATGTGTCCAGCTCCTTTTACTCCTCCACCTGCTAAAGCTAATCCAATTTTCATAATAGTAGACCTTCCCTTCTATTTATTTTTTAGTATCTCACCACTAATCTATCAAATTTTGAATTAATATAATTTTTAAGTTTTTGCATAAACTCGTCTGATTTAATCTCCTTCTTTGCTACCATATCCAAGCCTTTCTCCCAACTTGCTGTCAGCTTAGGATTTAACATATCTGGCATAGAACGATTTACAACATCATATATAGCTTCTCCTTTTTGAGTTGGAGTTATTATTTGCGTTTTCGTGTTAATCTGTATATATTTTATTTTTTCTAATTTTTTTATAATTTCTGCTCTTGTTGCACTTGTTCCTATTCCTGCTCCTTTAATTTGCTCTCTTAATTCTTCATCTTCTATAAGCTTTCCTGCGTTCTCCATGGCTAAAATCATAGAACCAGAATTATATCTCGTTGGAGGACTTGTTTGTGCTTCTTTTATTTCATAATTTACTACTTTTATTTCTTGATTTTTCTTCAAACTATTTAAAATGTCTAGATTATTTGCACTTCCAAAATCTTCACTTCTTTTATTTTCCACATTTTGACTACTCTCTGTGGATATCTTCTCTTCCTTAGCTGGTTTTAGTACTTCTAAATATCCTTGCTTTGTGCAAACTTTTCCTGAAGTTGAAAATTCCTCTTCTTTTTCTCCATTTTCCACCTTTATTGTTACTGATATTTTGTTAAACTCTGCTGGTGGGTAGAATATGCTTAAAAATCTTTTTACTATTACTTTATATACTTGCTTTTGTAAATCTGGCAATTTATCATAATTTTCATACCCTTGTCCTGTAGGAATAATGGCATAATGGTCTGTTATTTTGCTGTCATTTACATATTTTGTTTTTATCAAATTAGTAGAGTATTTTTCGTCTACCATCTTCTTTATTATTCCTGTTGTTTCTTCATCTTTAAAACCTTTTGCAATACCATTCAAGTTTTTGCTAATTACCTTTGCAACAGCTGTAGATATAACCCTTGCATCTGTTCTTGGATATGTTACTAATTTTTTTTCATATAAATTTTGTATTATTTCTAGTGTTTCGTCTGGCTTTATTTTAAATCTTTTTGTACACTCATTTTGAATTTCAGCTAAATTAAATAACAATGGTGCATTTTCTTTAGTTTTAGATTTTTTAACTTCTTTTACAATTGCTCTTTTTCCTTGCAGTGAAATAATAAATGCTTTTGCTTCTTCTTCTTTCTTAAATCCACTTTCGTTGTACAGTTTAACTGAATCCTTCATACTAGAATTATCTGTAACTTTCCATTCAGCTGTAAATGAGCTTTCTTCATCTCCAAAAGTTCCTATTATTTTATAATATGGAGTTTTGTTAAAATTTCTTATTTCTCTTTCTCTAGAAACTACCATTCCTAGCACACATGTCATAACTCTTCCTACTGAAATTGATGCTTTTTCTTCATTTATTTGTTTTGCAAGACCTCTACCATATATAACAGATAAAAGTCTAGAAAAGTTTATTCCTATTAAGTAATCTTCTTTAGCTCTTAAATATGCAGAATCAGATAAACTGTCATATTCATGCATATCCTTTGCTTCCTTTATTCCTCTTAAAATTTCTTCTTTTGTCTGTGAATCAATCCATACTCTTTTCATTTTTGCGTTAGGATTTGGCTTTGCCATCATAAAAACTAATCTTTGTATGTATTCTCCTTCTCTTCCTGAGTCTCCTGCATTGTAAATTTCTTCTATGTCTTCTCTTTGTAAAAGTTCCTTTACAATATTAAACTGATTAGCTACTTGTGGGATAATTTCATACTTCCAATCTGTTGGAATAAATGGTAATGTATCCAATCTCCAATATTTCAATTTTTCATCATATTTTTCTGGATAACTCATTGTCACCAAATGACCTACACACCATGTTATAATCCACTCTTCTGATTCTAAATATCCATTTTTTCTATTAGCATTTATTTCTAAAGCCTTGGCAAATTCCATTGCAACAGACGGTTTCTCAGTAATAAGTAATTTTTTGCCCATGTTATCATCCTTTATTTCTTATATTGTTCTTTTGTTTAATTAGTTCGGGTTATATAACAATAATGTCCATTTCTCCAGTAAACTCATTGTTGCCATAAGCATATATTATATAAAGATTTCCGTCTTCTCCTAAATAGAATGTTGACGTATTATCTATTTTATACATATCGTTATTTATATCTCTTTTATATACGCTATATCCAGCTACTTGGATCTCGTTTGCCTCTTTTATAGCCTCTTTTACCTGAATATTTATCTTGTTTTCAACTTCATTTTTAGAAATTCCTCTTTGCTCAATGGCATCATCTATACTAACTTCTTTTCCTGTTTTTAAATTGTAGTTATATGTTTGCACCATAATTCTCTGTGCACTGCTGCCTTCCTTCAATGTTGATTTGATTATAACTGACATTATATTTCCATTAATATAGCCAGTGTAATCCACAGTATATATTGTGTTAACTGTTGCTCCAGAAATCAATTCGTTTGCTTTGTTTGCAAATACTTCTTGAGTAGTTTTATTAAATTTACTTGCAACCTCACCTTTTATATTTACTGTTGGAACATATAAATCAATATTATATTTATCTTTCTTTTCTACATATGATATGGTATAAACAATTTCTTTGTTTGATTCATTTTTTTCCACATTGCTTGTATCATAACCATTACTGTGCAATTCATCATTAAATATATCATTAAACTCTTTCTTTAAAATTTCTTGAGTTTTTCCTTCATACAATGTATTATCGATAGTGTTTTTTTTGGCACTTAGAGTTTTCGTATCAGTCAGCTGTGAATACACGCCAATAGCAATAGAGGCAATACATATAATAATTATAACAACATACATTAATTTTCTTAAATCCATTATTGTCCTCCATTTCTTATTTTCTTCCATTATGATTATAACATTCCATATATTTTTTTTCAATGTTTTTTTATAAAACAGATTTGATGTTATTTTTGAATCATCCATAACCTCTTTCCATCGCATAGGCTAATAAATACTGAGACACCATTAAGAATTGAAATTTTCTCTTAACTATGAACTCACGTATTTATCGAAGGATGATAAGGGAAATTTTTTTCCCTAATTTGAAACATATTATTAGTCTAAATGCATGGATGTCAAAAGCTCTATTCACATAACTAATTATCCCTTAAAATTAACAAACGCTGATATAGTCCCACTGGTTTGTTTCCAATTGTTTCCTTGACTATTTTTATGTTTTATAGTAAAATGAATTAGTGATTTACATTATGAAAGGAACGGTAAAAAAAATATATGTTATGTTCAGTTTGCAAGAAAAATCCTGCAGTAATTTTTATAAATAAAACTGGTTCAGATAACAAATCTGAAATGGAAGGACTTTGTTATAGCTGTGCCACAAAAAAAGGTATCAATCCTTTAGATAACCTAGCTAAACAGGCTAACTTGTCAGAAAAAGACATCGCTGATATGACTAATAAAATAGAATCCATGCTTTCTGGTTTATCTGCTAACATAGATGAAGAGCAGTTAAACGCAATGGCTGAAGAAGTAGGTATGGATCCTGATGAAATAGATGAAGAAATGGGAGCTCAAGGTATTCCTTTAGGTTCTATATTCTCTGGAATTTTTAACATTACTCCACATTCAGACTCTGACAACAGTTCCACAGGTAGTACCCAAAAAGTCAAGGAAAAAACTAAATCAAAAAATAAAAAAAGAAAATTCTTGGATACATATGGTACGAATTTAACTATTAAAGCCAAAAATAATCAACTAGATGCTGTAATAGGTAGAGATAAAGAAATCGAGAGAATGATTCAAATTTTGAATAGACGTTCTAAAAATAATCCTTGTTTAATTGGTGAACCTGGAGTTGGTAAAACAGCAATTGCACAAGGCTTAGCTTTAAGAATTGCTAGTGGAAATGTTCCTGCTAAACTTTTGTCTAAAGAGGTTTATTTGTTAGACATGACTGCTCTTATAGCTGGTACCCAATTTAGAGGTCAGTTTGAAGCAAGAATGAAATCACTAATAGACGAATGTAAAAATGCTGGTAATATTATTTTAGTAATTGACGAGATTCATAATATAATAGGTGCTGGAGATGCTGAACACTCTATGAATGCAGCCAATATTCTAAAACCATCTCTTTCAAATGGTGAAATTCAATTAATTGGAACAACCACTTTGAAAGAATATAGAAAATATATTGAAAAAGACTCTGCTTTGGAAAGAAGATTTCAACCTATTATTGTTGAAGAACCTTCTGTTCAAGATACTATTTTAATATTGAAAGGTATAAAAAAATATTATGAAGATTATCATCATGTCATAATATATAATGATATCATTGAAAAAGCTGTATATATGTCTGAAAAATATATTCATGATAGATTCTTACCAGACAAAGCTATAGATATTCTTGATGAAGCTTGCTCAAAGATAAACCTTAACGATAAAAATCTATATGATTTAGAGGTTCTTAATAATAAATTGAAAGCAGTTCAAGAGCAAAAGGAAGAAGCTGCTCAGGCCGATTCTACAGAGGATTATCAAAAAGCTGCTGAATTGAAGAGTCAAGAATGTGCATTATTAGAGCAAATTGATAAAATTAAAGCTAATATGAAACCAATAGTATTAACAGTTCAAGATATTGCAAATGTAATTGAAAGCTGGACAAAAATTCCTGTTAAGAAAATTACAGAGGCTGAAACACAAAAGTTACTTAATCTTGAGTCAAATCTTCATAAAAGAGTTATAGGTCAAGATGAAACTGTTGAAGCTGTTTCTCGTGCAATCAGAAGAAATCGTGCAGGACTTCAAAGTACGAAAAGACCACCTTCATTTATTTTTGTTGGTCCAACTGGTGTTGGAAAAACAGAATTAGCTAAAACTTTAGCATTTGAAATGTTTGGAAACGAAAAGTCTATAATACGTTTTGATATGTCTGAATATATGGAGAGTCATTCTACTGCAAAATTAATAGGTGCTCCTCCAGGATATGTTGGATATGATGATGCTGGTCAACTTACAGAAAAAGTAAAGAGAAATCCTTACTCTATCTTGTTATTTGATGAAATAGAAAAAGCTCATCCTGACATTTTCAATATTCTACTTCAAGTGTTAGATGATGGAAGATTAACAGATAGTCAAGGTAATGTTGTTAATTTTGAAAACACAATAATTATAATGACTTCTAATGCGGGTTCGACATTAAATACAAATTCTATAGGTTTCGGAACTGGTAATATTTCTAAGAATAAAATGCTTGATGCGTTAAAAGAAATTTTTAGGCCAGAATTTTTAAATAGAATAGATGAAATTGTAACATTCAATCCTTTAAATAATGATCAATTGTTACAAATTGTAGATTTAATGTTATCAGATACATGTAAAGTTTTAAATGACAAAAACATTGGATTAATTGTAACTTCTGCTGCAAAATCTTATCTGCTTGCTAAAGGCACAGATTTAAAATATGGTGCAAGACCTTTAAGACGTGCCATTCAAAGATATGTTGAAGATGAACTAGCAGACATGTTATTAAAATCTGAATTACAATACGGTCAAAAGGTGTTAGTAGACTTAGACGAAACAGAGCAAAAATTAACTTTTAACATAGCAAAATAATATTTTATTTAGGAAGGATTGGAGAATTATGATTTGTCAATCTCCAATCCTTATCCTATTATAGGAGGAAAAAATGAAACACATACCCAATATTCTAACTATGTCCAGATTTGTTTTTATTCCATTTATATTTACTTTTATTTTAAAAGAAAACTATTTATTGGCTTTTATATTTTTATCAATATCTGGATTAACTGATATTTTAGATGGTTTTATAGCTAGAAGATTCAATTTTATTTCTAATTTTGGAAAATTAATTGACCCCTTAGCAGATAAGGCTACTCAGATTTCAACACTAGTTGCTTTATCATTTGTAAATATAGTTCCATTTTGGTTCTTGATGGTAGTTTTTTTAAAAGAAGCTTTAATGATTGCTGGAGCATCATTCCTTTATGGTAAAAATTTAGTTGTTTCTAGCAGATGGTATGGAAAATTAGCAACAGTCTTATTTTACATAGCCATAGTTTGCTCTTTTATAATTCACTACTTCAATATTAGTTTCAATTTTGATCAATATATGTATTATTTAGCATTATGTGCAACAATCTTTTCTTTGATTATGTACTACATAGATTTTTACAGAAAAGGATATGTTAATAAGCAAGAACTTAGTACCAAAGACAGAGAAGTTATAAAAAAGAATTAGTGTGGATTCCAGCACTAATTCTTTTTTATATGTTTGAAAATTTTTACGAAGCCTAATTTTTACTATTTCTATTCGAAATCTTCGATATATGCGTTTAGTTCTTCTTTGCCATTTAACTCAACACCTTTTTTTAATTTATCTCTATCTATTTGTGGCAAATATTTTGTTGAAATATCCGTTTCTTCTATTAGAACTAGATTTCCATTACTTTCTCTCCTATATATAGATATTAAATCATTATCTTCTCTTACCACATAATGCTCTCCACATTCGTCATCAAATTCTTTATACATAATAATTTCATTACTGTTAAATTGCTGTATCTTCCAATCTTGGTATAGACTTTTAAATTCATCTTCTGTAAGATTAACCATCTCCGCTGTAACATCTTCTTTTCTTTTAATTAAGTGATTACATTGCTTATAGTATTTATTGAATACTATTGTAGTATTTGGAGTTATTCTTTCTGTTTCTTTACCATTTGTTTCAACTATTAAATTAGTGTCCGCCCTATATTCTATTTTATTAATTTCTTCGTTCTTGACAGAGTTTTCTAAAACTTCTGCTCCTTTTTTTGTATCAGCTTTTCGTATATTAAATAGCACTAAAACTGCACCTGCTATAATAACACCTACTATTGCAATAGTAGTAATAACATATCTACCTTTATTCACTCGGTAAAACCTCCTATACAAGTATACTTGTATTATTTACCAAAAACGTGAAAATATACTAGTAGTAATTCTTTTTCCATCTGTTTTGATTGTTATCTCTCCACATTGATCTGTTCTATATATACTGCAATTTATATTTTGTAACTTTTTCAGAGTTTCTTCACTAGGATGTCCAAATTTATTATTTGCTCCCACTCCAATTAACGCAACCTCAGGCTTTACCGCTTCTAAAAAATCTATAATTGATGATGTTTTCGAGCCATGATGTGCTACTTTTATAACTGATGCCTTTAAAATATTCTTGTCCTTTTGGTTATTTACCTCATTGGGGTATTTTTCTAATATCGCTTTTTCTGCTATTTCTTCTATATCTCCTGTAAACAACATACTAAAATTCCTATAACAAAATTTTGTAACTATTGAATTATTGTTCAGTGGATTCTCTTCTATTTGCTCTTTTGTTGGCCATAATATGTAAAAAGATATCTCATTTTCTATTTTAACATTATCGCCCGCCACAACAAATCTCACTTTAATATTTCTTTCTTTAACAATTCTTATAAATTCCTTATAATTATAACTGTTCTTTTTTTGATGAGAAATAATAATTTCTCCTATCCTTATTGTTTTCATTGTTTCTAATATACCTTGACAATGATCTGCGTCAAAATGCGATATTATTACATAGTCTAATTTGTGTATTTTTCTATCAAGCAAATATGGTATTAATACTTTGTTTCCAACATCAAATCCTCCTTCAAAATTACTACCTCCACCATCTATCAAAATTGTTTTATTTGTAGGAGTCTGTATTAATGTGCTATCCCCCTGTCCCACATCAATAAAATGTACCTGTAATTTTTGGTTTAAGGGTGGAAATATATTTAACTCAAATATTAATATGCAAATAATTAATAATGAAAACATCTTCAAAATTCTATTCTTATTCAATCTTCGACGCTCAAAAATAAAAATAATACAGGTTACATAGTATATTGCTATTGTTATTAAGCTTGGAGTTGGCACTGTAATTTTTGATATACTAAGACTACCGAAGAATTCTGCTATTTTTATGATTATTTTTAATAGTATATTTAATATTATAGCCGGAATAACTGTTAATTTTAATGATAAAAAAGATAATAAAGTAACAATTAAATCTAATATAATTGACAAGCCTAGAATTGGCCCTGCACATAAATTTGAGAATATAAACGTTAAAGATATTGTATTAAAATTATACCACATAATTGGAATTATAAATATATTTGCACTTATGGTAATTAACATGTTTTCAATAATATATTTAAAAATTTTATTTGATATATTTATTTTTTCTTCAAAGATGTTATAAAATAAAATTATGCTTATTGATCCTGCATATGATAATTGCATGCCTATATTGAACAAATTGAATGGATTTTCCAATAATGTTATTAATGTAACAATTGATATTGTATTTGCAGTATCGGCTTTTCTAAATGTTAAGCTTGCTATCATATATATTATGCATGTAACACCTGCTCTAACAACCGATGGAGTCATTCCAGTTATTTTCATAAAAAATATTAAGAATACTATAATTATTATTTTTTGTTTTCTTGTTCCTATGATTTTTTTTGCAAAAATTATATTAATAGCTAAAATTATATAACTTGTATGAGTTCCAGAAATCGCTAGCATATGTGATAAATTGCTATTTTTAAAAGCTTGTATAACTTCTTCATTTATCTCACTGTCATAACCAATTAAGATACCAGTTGCCAACGCATATGTATCTTCTGACAATATCTTCTTCAGATTTTCTTTTATTTTTTCTTTAATATTATTAGTAACTAAATCTATTATATTTACATTGTTTTCTTTTATAATTTTTATATTATTAACATTGTTCACAGTAATAGTTCCATATATCTTCTGTGTCTTTAGATACTGTTTATAGTCAAATCCTTTATAATTTCTTGCCCTAGAAGGTTCTATATATTCTCCTGTAAGCATTATTTTATTTCCATATTTTATTTTATTAAGGTCGAAATCATCTGACTTTTTTACATTTAATAGAAGAAAATCTCCTTTAAAATACTTATTTTTATTTACACTTTCAACTTTTATTCTACACACATATTTATAATTTTTTTCTTCTCTGTCGCTTACTATTGTTCCTACAATCTTCAAATTTGAATTGTTATATTTAGAATATTTTTGATTATAATTTTCATTAGTTTTATCCACATATATTGCACTAATTGTTAAAACTATTACATATAAAATAACTATATTGATATATTTTTCCCATTCTGCTCTTTTTTCATAAATCTTATCTATAACCAATATCTTCTTATATTTATTTTTCTCGTTCTTAAATTTCGTTACACTTTTCTTATGCTTTCTTATTTTTTCCACTACGATATTTATTATAAAAAGTGTAAGACATATAATATCACATAAACCAATAAAAAAGAGTATACTGTTATGTAAGTACACCCCTATAATTATTCCGTTTATATACGCTATAGTGGCAACAAGTATCGGTCTTTTTATAAAAATCTCCTTCTTTCTTATTGCCCCTTATTGTTACTAATAATTTGAAATTTTTTGAATAAATATTATATTTTTACATACTAACTATAATTAATATAGTCTTCTAGCTGTTGCATATCTTTTTAAATAGCTTCCAGATGTTAATGTTGATATTTTAACACAATATCCAGAACCAGATGATGCATGTATAAAGTTTCCGTCTCCTATATATATTCCACAATGACCTATTCCATCCATTGTTTCATAATCTAAGAAAAACACTAAATCTCCTGGTTGCAAGTTTTCCTTTGCTACATAGCTTCCACATTTTGATTGTGCAGTTGCAGAATGACTTAATGAATACCCAAAATGCTTATACACATACATAGTGAATCCCGAACAATCAAAAGATGAACTTCCAGCCGCACCATATACATATGGGCAATTTAAATATTGCTTTGCATATGATACCATTTGTTGGCCTAATGTTGTATCATTAGTATTTGCTTCAACTTCACTAGTCGATACAGTTTCAGTTCTATCTATTCCACCTCTTGATGTCGTATTTGAAGTTTTAGCATCTGATAGTAGATCTTTTCTAATATATCCACTTAAATCATTATATGTAATTTTATACCAGTCTCCTTCTTCTCCAACCACTTTCACATCAGTATTTTTTATTAATGTTGTTACTATGCTAGAATCTGTAGAAGCTTTACTTCTTAAATACACAGATGTTGTATTTACATATTTTGTAACTGATTTTTCATATGTAGTAGTATTGCTATTTGGATTTGTAGTTTCTTCTACTTTCTCTTCACTTTTTGTATCTTCTGGTTTGTTGTTTTCTTCTGTATTTTCATTTTGACCACTTTCGGTATTTTCTTGTGCATTTTCTTCTATTGATGTTTCAATGTTCTCCAAAGGAATCCATCCTGTCATTTCTTTATATTGAATAAATGCCCATTTATTAGTTTTAGAAATGACTTCTACTGCTGAATTTGTTTCTATTGTTTCAACAATATTTGCATTTATTGATGGTATTAATCTAACTTTGGCTTGTGTTTTTATTGTACTTTTTGTATTTTGAATATTTGAAGATGTTGTAATAGTTGTTTCTTCATTTGCTGATGTCTCAGTATTTTCCGTATTAGTATTTTTTACTGTATCACTATTACTATCTTCTTTCACTTTTATATATTCTTTTTTTACATAACCTGTATTATTTCCATGTTTTACTTTATACCAATCACCGTCTTGAGATAGTACTTCTAATTCCTCGTTTTGACTTAGCAATTCTACTATGTCAGCACTTGTAGATGCTTCTTTTCTTAAATTTAATGTTTCTGTATTTACACTTGCTGTAGTTGCATATGATGGTATTGTAAATATTATCATTAGTATGAGTATAGCTTCAATTGTATATAATATTTTTTGTTTCATTATTTCATGCTCCTTTTAATATTTTACGCTCTCAGTATATACTTAAACTAGCTAAAAGTCAATATTTTCTAGTTAAAAGGATATAAAAATAGCAAGAGATTACAATTTCTTGTACCCCTTGCTATTATTATATTTTGTATTTGTTACTATGCTAATATTTCAGCAACAACACCTGAACCTACTGTTCTACCACCTTCACGGATAGCGAATCTTAGTCCTTTTTCTATAGCGATTGGTGTTATTAATTCTATTGTCATGTTAACATTATCTCCTGGCATAACCATTTCTGTTCCAGCATCTAATTCGATAACACCTGTAACGTCTGTTGTTCTAAAGTAGAATTGTGGTCTGTAACCATTGAAGAATGGTGTATGACGTCCACCTTCGTCTTTAGTTAAAACGTATACTTGTGCTGTAAATTTTGTATGTGGATGTATTGTTCCAGGTTTTGCAAGAACTTGACCTCTTTCAACGTCTGTTCTTTGAACACCTCTTAATAGAACACCTATGTTATCTCCAGCTTCTGCTTGATCTAACAATTTTCTGAACATTTCTACACCTGTTACTACAGTTTTTGAAGATGGTTTAATTCCAACGATTTCAACTTCGTCTTGTAATTTAACTTCTCCTCTTTCTACTCTTCCTGTAACAACTGTTCCACGACCTGTAATAGTCATAACGTCTTCGATAGGCATTAAGAATGGTTGGTCGATTGGTCTTTCTGGTGTTGGGATGTAGCTATCTACTGCATCCATTAATTCTTTCATGCATTGATATTCTGGTGCATTTGGATCTGTTGATGTACTTTCTAGTACTTTTAATGAAGATCCTTTTATAACTGGAATTTCGTCTCCAGGGAAATCATAGCTTGATAATAAGTCTCTAACTTCCATTTCAACTAATTCTAATAATTCTGGATCGTCAACCATATCGCATTTATTTAAGTAAACAACGATATATTTAACACCAACTTGTC
>OIYO01000706.1_pt1 | contig 24771 bp, 12 predicted proteins | sample 1588191 | NCBI WGS metagenome assembly OIYO01 (sample SAMN03283275) | human gut metagenome | biome: human-associated habitat; material: feces | host: Homo sapiens | place: Peru | collected 2012 | reverse complement strand
CACAGGTGGTGCTGATTTCAGGTTACGACGGCGGCACGGGCGCCGCGCCGCAAAGCTCTATACACAATGCGGGGCTGCCGTGGGAGTTAGGGCTTTCCGAAGCGCACCAGACGCTTATTCAGAACGGGCTGCGCTCACGCGTTATACTTGAAACCGACGGCAAGCTTATGAGCGGCAGAGACGTAGCGATTGCCGCCATTTTGGGCGCAGAGGAGTTTGGCTTTGCAACCGCGCCGCTGATTACCATGGGCTGCATTATGATGCGCGTGTGCAACCTTGATACCTGCCCCTGCGGTATTGCCACGCAAAACCCCGAGCTCAGAAAGCGTTTTTGCGGCAAGCCCGAGTACGTTATAAACTTTATGATGTATATTGCCGAAGAGCTGCGCGAGATTATGGCAAAACTGGGCGTTCGCACGGTTGAAGAGCTTGTGGGGCGCACCGACCTTATAAAGGTGCGCGAAAAAACCGTTACAAAGCGCGCGGCAATGGCTGACCTTTCGCAAATACTTTACAGCGATAATTCCGCCCCGCAGGAGGATAAGCATTTTAAAGCCGATAACGTATTTAACTTTGAGCTTGAAAAGACCGTGGACGAAGCGGTTATAATTCCCGCATTTAAAACGGCACTTAAAACGGGCAAGCCGAAAGCAATTGATATTGAGGTATCCAGCACCAACCGAACGCTCGGCACTATTTTCGGCTCGGAAATTACAAAGAAATATAAAAACACTTTGCCCGACGATACCTACACAATAAACTGCAAGGGCGGCGGCGGTCAGTCCTTCGGGGCGTTTATTCCGAAAGGGCTTACAATACGCCTGACAGGCGACAGCAACGATTATTTCGGCAAGGGTTTATCGGGCGGCAAGCTTATTGTAGCGCCGCCTGGAAACGCGAAATACAGGGCGGAAGAAAATATTATAATAGGCAACGTGGCGCTTTACGGGGCAACCTCGGGCGAGGCTTATATAAACGGTATTGCGGGCGAGCGTTTCTGTGTCAGAAACTCAGGCGCTTACGCCGTTTGCGAGGGTACGGGCGACCACGGCTGCGAGTATATGACGGGCGGAAGAGCCGTAATTTTAGGGCCTACGGGCAAAAACTTTGCCGCGGGTATGAGCGGCGGTATTGCCTATGTGCTGGATGAAAACTATGATTTTTATTTAAGGCTTAACAAGGAGCTTGTTACAATGACGGGCGTAGAGGAAAAGCACGACATTGAAGAGCTTAAAACCATGATTGAAAAGCACGTTGCCGCCACGGGTTCGCCTAAGGGCACACGCATACTTCACGATTTTGCAAATTATCTGCCTTACTTTAAAAAGATAGTGCCAAACGACTACAGCCGAATGTTACAGGAAATAAGCCGCTTTGAGGAAAAAGGTCTGCCCTATGAAGAAGCCGAGCTTGAAGCCTTTTATTCGGTACAGAAATAAGGAGGGGAATAAAAATGGGAAAACCAACAGGATTTTTGGATTATGAAAGAGAAAACAATAAATCGGTAGAACCGCTTGAAAGAATAAAGAATTTCAATGAATTTCATTCCCCAATGCAAAAGGCGGAGCGCCAAAAACAGGGCGCGCGCTGTATGAACTGCGGCGTGCCGTTCTGCCAGTCGGCAATGAAGCTCGGCGGAATGGTATCGGGCTGCCCGCTGCATAACCTTATACCCGAGTGGAATGACGAAATTTATAACGGCAACTGGGAGTACGCTTTAGCACGGCTTACCAAAACCGCAAGCTTCCCCGAGTTTACGGGCAGGGTATGCCCCGCGCTATGCGAGGCGGCTTGCTCCTGCGGGCTTTACGGAAGCTCGGTAACCGTTAAGGAAAACGAGCTTGCAATTATTGAAGAGGGCTACAAAAACGGCTGGGTGAAGCCACACCCACCCGAGGTAAGAACAGGCAAACGCGTGGCGGTGGTAGGCTCGGGTCCCTCGGGGCTTGCCTGCGCGCAGCGGCTTAACAGCCGCGGTCATAATGTAACCGTTTACGAAAAGGATGACCGCATAGGCGGGCTTTTAATGTACGGCATACCGAATATGAAGCTTGAAAAGCAGATTGTTGACCGCCGCGTAAAGCTTATGACCGACGAGGGCATAGAGTTTAAAACGGGTGTGGACGTAGGAAAGGATATTTCCGCCGACGAGCTTTTAAAGACCTATGACGCGGTGGTGCTTTGCTGCGGTGCGGGTAATGCGCGCGACCTTAAAGCCGAAAACCGCGATATTAAAGGGATTTACTTTGCGGTTGATTTTCTTAAATCCACCACAAAGGCGCTGCTTGATAATAAGCTTCAATCGGGCTTTATATCCGCTAAGGGTAAGGACGTTGTAATAGTAGGCGGCGGCGATACGGGCAATGACTGCGTAGGCACCTGCATACGCCACGGCTGCAAATCGGTAACCCAGCTTGAAATGATGCCGAAATTACCCGACAGCAGGGCAGAGACTAACCCTTGGCCGCAGTACCCGAGGGTGTGCAAAACCGATTACGGTCAAGAGGAGGCAATAGCCGTTTTCGGGCATGACCCGCGCGTTTACTGCACCACCGTAAAGTCATTTGTGCCGGATGACGGCGGCAATATAAAGGCGGTGGTAACGGTTGAACTTAAACCCGAAAGGGATGAAAAGACCGGCAGAACCGTTATGACCGAAATTCCGGGCAGCGAAAAAACGCTTGATTGCTCGCTTTTGCTTATAGCCGCGGGATTTTTAGGTCCTAAGCCCTATATTGCAAAAAGTTTCGGAGCAGAGACCGACGGGCGCAGCAATATTGCAACCGCCGCAGGCTCTTATAAAACAAGCGTTGATAAGCTTTTCACGGCAGGGGACAGCCACCGCGGGCAGTCGCTTGTTGTGTGGGCAATAGCCGAGGGCAGAGCCGCCGCAAAGGAAATTGACGAATATTTAATGGGATATACAAATTTAGTATAAAAAAACGCTCACATAGCTTTAAAAAGCTATGTGAGCGTTTTTTATAATAAGCTGTTATTTCAGCTGCGCTAAATCGGTTTTTTCTCAAACCGTTTATAAATCTTATCCACAAGGTAGCAGGCGAAAATACCTATAAACGCGCCGAGCAGTGCGCCCGCTAAAACATCGGTGGGGTAGTGCACATAAAGGTACAGGCGGGAAAGCGCTATTAAAACGGCGAGTACAAGCGCCGGAATACCGAAACGCTTATCCCTTATAAGCAGCACGGTTGCCGCCTCAAACGAGGCAAGGGTATGCCCCGAGGGGAACGAAAAGTCCGAAAGCGCCTTTACAAGCAGCTCTGCCTGCATTGCTGTGTTTACATCATAGGGTCTTGTTCGCGCAATGGCGTTTTTCAGTATTACATTCCCGATTATAAGCCCCAAAAGCAACGCAGTGCCCATCATAACACCCGTTTTGCGGGTCTTTTTTATTATTATAAGAATAAGCGCCACCGCAATCCAGAAAATGCCCTTATCGCCGAAAAGGGTTATTATAGGCATTACCTTATCGAGAAACGGGCAGGCAAAAGTATCTTGGATAAAATTAAGTATATTTATTTCAAAATCATTCATCTTTTTTATCTCCCGTGTTCTGCATATCAAGCACCTTGTATGTATCGCCGTCGCGGCGGAGATATACATATTTATCAAAGTGATCCTGATATTTTTCGCCCTTGCGCGTCAGCTCGTTTATAAGGGTAACGCGGCAGCTGAACAGGTCGTTGCTGTATTTATGAAAATCAGAGGTTTTAAGGTCCTTTATTTCATATTTATCATGTTCAAGAACGAATATAACAAGGCTTGTACGCAAGTTTTTATAAAACTTTGTATCTGTGGCCATATATTTGCGAATCTGCGTCATTGAGGAGTCATTCTGCATATACTCGGCGTAAACGCTTGCCGCCTTGCCCGCAATTTTGCCTACCGCATCTTTTTCCGCAAATTCCTGAACCACATTGTAAACAGTGCCGTTCTTTTCCACCGGGAGCGAGGTGCTGCCCGTTTTCGCCGTTATCTGCGGCTCGTCGCTCAGCATATTATCAAGCGTTATTATCTGCTTGTTTATTATATTCGTACCTTTGGTGAGTGAGCTGTCAATATCCGGCAGCTCTTCGTTTTTGCGGTCCCCGTTTTTAACGGTAACGCCGTTTACCGATATCTCCGCATCGGACGTGGCGGAAATTTTATAGGTTTTATAGAGCTTTTTGTCAAAATCAATTCCCGAAATTGAGTAGCGCTTTTTATCGTCGCGCTTTAAATAAACGCTCATAAGCTTGCTGTCGCCCGATTTTACCGAGTAGGCAAGGTCGCAGCCCTCGGGCTTGATTGAGGAGGTTGCAAAGGTAAGCTCCTTATCCTTTGTAGCAGTCGAAAGGGCTTTATCAAGACTTTCGTTAGTTTCGTATTTTGAAACATTTATGTGGTATTTATCCTTCACGGCGGATAATTTGCCGCTTTTAACGTCATTATTCATAAAAGCCGACATTATCTGCTCGGGCTGCGCCGCCTCGTATTTTTTAAGCCAGCTGCCGAATACGAAAAGGAATACTATAAGTGCCGCAACGAAAATTGCAATGGCGGAAAAGTAAATTTTATAAAACAAAGAACGGGTTCTCATTTCTTTTCCTCCGATACAATAAAGTAGGTCGGTATTCTGCGCGGGTTGGTAAACGCTTTGTATCTGTTTACAAGCCCTTTAAGCTGGTAGGGGTCAAGCTGCGATTTATCTACCGGATATTTATCAAAATAATTGCGGTAGTACATCATAGCCGAGGAGCCGCCGTCCAACATTCCCGCGTTTACCGCGCCGTAGGAAACCATAAGGTCTATAACATCGTTTCTTGTGGCGCCTATACTGTCAACCGAGCGTCCGTCGGTTACAAGCATTATAACCGTGCCGTCCGCACGCTGACCTATAGCTGTGCGCTGTGCGGTGCCGGTATCGTTATCGGCATGGAAAAGCTTTATATCATTGCCGTTTTGCTGTATAAGCACGTTGCCCGTCTGGAAACAAACCGCGTCGCGTATGCCGAGCTCATCCGCTTCTTTTTTAGTCATACCCTCGCGGCAGACAAGCTTATCGTTTTTATCAAAGCCGAAAAATGAGCGCTTTAGTCCGTCGTTCCAAACGTTTTTGCCGCCCGAATAGGTGAGTCCCATAGGCTTAGCGCCGGTGCCCTGACCGCCCGCGTCGGCAAATTCGCCGCCGTTTATAGCAACCGTGCAGTTGTATTTTTTCACAATATCAAAAATTCTGGCGCCCGCCGTAGCCGAGGCGTAATTTTCCGATGATGTACCCACGCTTACGCGCTTGGGGTCGCGTATAAGTAAAAGATAGCCCTTAAATTTGGACTCGTTGAGGTATATAAGCTTCATACCGTCAATCGCGTCCTCCCATTCGTCGGAGCTTGTGTTTTTATAGTCGTCTGCGCCTATTACGTCAACATTTACCTTTTCACTGTCCGCAATTATTTTATTTACCGTAGACGCGGGCAAAAACAGGGTGGGTATCCATTTTGTGGCGCTTGCTTCCTTTGCCATTATAACCGTCATATTGCGCAGGCTTTTGCTCGGTCCGTAGCAAATCATAAGCGCCGCGGAAATAACGAAAACAAGCACCATTACAATTGCCGTGCCGAGCGATAAGAGACTTCTTTTTATAACCGTTCCGGCGGTAAGTTTTTTTCTTCTTCTCTTTTTACCCATATCCTTATTGCCTTTTGTTTCCGCAAAGACCCATGTTTGCTGAATACGGTAGTTGACAAAGAAAATTACCGTGTCTATTATGAGCTTAATAACCGTTGCGAGGAACGGTGTAGCTTTAAGCAAGTGCGATACAAGGGTTACAAGCCCGGCGGAAATAAACATTTGCGGAATTGCAAGCGCATAGTAGCGCGCAAGTTTGCCGTGCGATTTTGAGGTTGAATTGAATACCTTTGTACGGTTTATATTGTAATTGATAAGCGAGGAAAAGACCCTTGCTATGGCGGTGGCGCCGAGCTCTGCCCATTTGCCCATAGCAGAGCCAAGCAGCTTCATTACAAGGTAGAATATAGATAAATCAGCAATAAATGAGATGGCCGAGCTTAAAAAATACACAAGTATAAATCGGTAAATTCTGAGGGAGTCCTGTATCGGGCGGAAATGCGAGGTTGCGTTTTCCTCTATGTATACAGTTTCAATAGGCACTTCCTTTATTTTAACGCCGCACTGCCTGAATTTAAGCAGCATATTGGTTTCGTACTCAAAGCGGTCACCCTTTACCGATAAAAGCAGCGGCAGCAGGGACACGGGAAAAGCTCGGAGCCCTGTTTGGGTATCGGATATTTCCATGCCGCAAAGCACTTTAAATACCCAAGAGGTCATATGGTTGCCCATTCTGCTGCGTTTCGGCACGTCCTCTCCCGAAAAATCGCGGCAGCCGAGCACGGCGCCTTTGCCTATTCCGTCAAGCGCGGCGGCGCAGGCGGCTGCGTCCACGGGGCTGTGCTGACCGTCGCCGTCAACCGTTACTACGCCCGCAGCGTCGGGGCAGTTGCGCAAAATATGGCGGAAAGCCACCTTTAAAGCCGCTCCCTTGCCGTGGTTTTGCCGACGGTGTATAACGGTTATATTCTCATCCGAATGAGGGAAATTATCAAGATGCTCTTTATCGCTTCCGTCGTTTACTATGATGATTTTTTCAAACCCCGCGTTCAACATTCCGCTGACGGTTCTTTTCAGCTTTTCATCTGGGTTGAGCGAGGGAATTATCACATAGACATTATTCGACACATTTTTCACTCCCAAAATAATCAATAGCAATCTATATTATAATCCTTATTACGCCGCATTACAAGTAACAAAAAAGAAACAAAATATGTAAATCGGCGGGGAACGGAGGCATTTACCGCCGAATTTAAAAATACAAGTGAAATTTGTCGAAACAAAAAAAATATATAAAGTTTATTGGCGGCATATATCGGCAATAATTTTATTGAGAATTACGGAGGTGCCGATATGTATAAAAACAAGGTTATTATTTGCGGAGTTGATACCTCAAAGCTGCCGCTTTTAAAGGAAGCGCAAAAGGAAGCACTGCTGAAAAAAAGCGCCGCAGGCGATAAGGCGGCGCGCGAGGAGCTTATAAACGGTAATTTAAGACTTGTTTTGAGCGTTATACAGCGATTTACCGGCAGGGGGGAAAATCTTGACGATTTATTTCAGGTGGGGTGCATAGGACTTATAAAATCAATTGATAATTTTGACGTTACGCAGAATGTGCGTTTTTCCACCTATGCCGTACCTATGATAATAGGTGAAATACGCCGCTATTTGCGGGATAACAATTCAATAAGAGTAAGCCGCTCAATAAAGGATACGGCGTATAAGGCAATGCAGGTTAAGGAGCGGCTCTCAGCCGAAAAGCAGACCGAGCCTACCGTTCAGGAAATAGCCGCAGAGCTGGGGCTGCCGCAGGAGGATGTGGTAATAGCGCTTGAAAGCATTGTAAGCCCTATTTCGCTTTACGACCCCGTTTATTCCGACGGCGGCGATACAATTTATGTGCTTGACCAGGTGGGGGATAACAACGACGACTCAAACTGGCTTGACGAAATAGCGCTCAAGGAGGCTATTAAAAACCTGAACGAGCGTGAAAAGCATATTTTATTTCTGCGCTTTATGCAGGGCAAGACCCAAATGGAGGTGTCAGAGGAAATAGGAATTTCCCAGGCGCAGGTATCAAGGCTTGAAAAGGGAGCATTAAAAAGAATTACGGATAAATAACAGATTCACTAAATTAGATATTAGAGCTAATACCCACTCAATTACTACAGCCTATTGCAGAAAATCGGGGCTGTTTATATAGCTTTCAAGATTTTCCGCAGAGATATATTCCGAAATAAGAGAAATAAATTTTTGCTTACCGGAGGTTTTGGTGTATTCAAACATCTGCCTGGTGTGATATTGCAGCGCCTGCGGGGTTATAAACAATCGGTTTGCAATTTCCGTATTAGTTGCGCCCTTCATAAAGTAAAGCAGTATTTGAGAATCAAGCTTATCAAACGATACAAACATATTTTCAAGCTCTATAAGCTTTGTCAGCTCCGAGCCTTCATCATATTTGGGAAGGGTGTTCACAAATTTAAGCTGCGGCTCCCGCAGGGATTTTACCGTCGGCAATGAAATATTTTTCTCGGGCAGCGGAATATGCCGGGTGCTTTCGCGGGGGAATATTTTTGTGGGAAGCAGATAGTTTATGCTTGTCAGGTGATTTTTGTTATGCAGCAAAAGCTTGTAGGTTGCGGCAACCGCCTGAACGACATCGTCGCGGCTGTAGGTGACCGAGGTTATTGTGGTTTTGAAAAGCTTTGATATATATGTGTTTGATATTCCTATAATAAAGCGGCTCTTGGCGTAATCGTCATCGAGCTGCTTCAATTTTTTCAGCAGGCAGGCGGCTATAAAGTCGTTTGCACAGAGAATGGCGTCGTATTCATAACGCCTCGGGAAAAATTCGGAGAAGCATTGATCAAAGCCGTCCCTGCGCTGAAACAAATCGTTTTGTGTGAACTGCGGATAAATGTTGTAAATTGCGTCGGCATGGTCGCGGTCGTGGGAGACATTGTTGAAGCCGAAAAGCGCCAGCCGCTTTTTCCCCGCACTGATGCAGTACTGAAGTATCGCGCGTTCATCGGTATAGGAATGACCGTAAATACTGCTGAAGGTGAGAAAAGGCACAAGCGTGTTGGCAGAGTGAAGCACTATAACCGGTATATTGTTTTTATTGCAGAATAAAATCAACTCGGTTGAGCTTGCATTAAATTCAGGTATAAGCAAAACCGCCTGCGGGTCGTCTGCCATAAAGCTGGCATCAGAGGTTTGGCGCAGCGTTTTTGTAGGTATTCTCTTTCGGTTGAGCGCCTTTATCATAGATATTTCGTATTGTGTTTTCAGCGGAATATACATTGGAATATTTGGGTCGTTTAATATATAAAGCGCCATTAAATCACCTCATACCTTATATTTTAGCATAATAGGCTGAAAAAAGCAAAGTTTTTTGCAGGTATTTTCAGGAAAATGCGAAAGCCGCGGCTTATAAAGGCGAATTAACCATATTGATACGGCGTATTTTTAAAAAACATCAAAAAAATATGTTACAAATGTCACCAAATTGTTAAACTATACAAATAGAAACGCCTGTGTTAAAATATTTTTAAGGAAGTTTGGGTGTTATGCCATGCTTAAAGATAAGAAAGAGAGGAATTTATATGAAGAAATCGCAAAAGGTTGCAGCGCTGCTGCTTTCGGGTCTGCTTTTGGTTTCGGCGGCGGGCTGTAAGAGCAGTAAGGACAAGAATGAAAGCTGGGTTACCTCCTATATTGAAATAGATGACGGTACTGACTCTCAGGCGTCCACCGGCAGTAAGACAGACAAGAAAAACAATAACTCAAGCAAGAATAATCAAAGCAAGAGTAGCTCTAACAAGGGCGGAAACAAAACCGGAGCAAACAGTGCGGAAATGTCCTATTTTGAAAACGCGCCCGCAAAGCTTGACGGCACAACCGTTCACTTTGCAACATGGATAGACCACAACCGCAACGAATCCGCACAGGTTATTGCTGATTTTACAGATATAACCGGAATAAAGGTAAAGCTTACCACAATAGCTCAGACCGATTACATATCAAAGCTTACCGGTCTTGTTGCGGCGGGCGAATCGCCTGACGTTATTGTAAACAACGGCGAGTGGCCGAAGGTTTTGCCGCTGCTCAAGCCCCTGAACGAGACTATTCTTAACACAAAGGATACCTTCTGGGATCAGGATATTGTAAAAATGTATACCGTAAACGGCAAGCCGTATTTGGTAAACGTTCGTAACGGCGCCTGGGATATGGGCGGCGCCTGCGTAGTTTATAACAAGCGGATTTTTGAAGATAACGGAATAGGCACACCGTCGCTTTACTGCCAGGAGGGCCGCTGGACGCTTGATAATTTCTTCAAGTGTGCCAAGGAGCTTAAAAAGGTTACAAAGGACGGCGGTGTGGGGATTGAGCTTAACACATTCCTTGCGGCGTACTCTTCCAGCATTATTTCGTATGACTCTGCCTCGCAGAGCTTTAAGAGCAATATCAACGACGCCAAGTTCAACTCGACTCTGCAAAGGCTTATTGAGGCGCGCGACGCGGGCTATGCCAATGTTACGGATGACGGCACCCGCTACCTCTTTGAGGATGAGCGAATCGGAATGTTGCTTTGCGGAACCTACGGTCTTCGCAAAACGGGTTGGTTTAACCAGCTTGACCAGGACGATATAGAATTTGTTCTAATGCCCAAGGAAACCGCCTCCTCCGCACAGGTTTACGGCAACGGCGGCGGCCGCTCATACGGCATATGCAAGGGCGCAAAGAATGCAGACGGCGCCGCATACTTCCTGCGTTATTTCCTTAACATGGATTTTTACGATAAGGATGAAATTTTCAAAAATGACGATTGCGCCGAGCTTGATAAGCAGATAAAGGCGAATATGAACCGCAAGTCACTTGTCAGCACCGATACCGTTATATCTATTGTAACGGGTGCCAGCGGCGGAATTTATAAAATTTTCCCCGAACTTAAAACCTGCACCGCTTCACAGATTTCCGCGGCGCTCAAATCCGGCAGCAACTCACTCAATGCCTGCATTGACCGCGCAAATCAGATGATAAAGGACGCAAAATAAAACAGGGAGGTACTGTATGAAGAGCAGAAAAAACAGAATAGTCAGTCTTATAACTGCGGCGTTTCTGCTTTGCTCTGTTATTGTTCCGGCAACCCGCGGCGGCATTACGGCGCGGGCAGCCGGTTTTGAAACAGAAAGCTATACTGTTGATTTCAAGGATTTTGACCTGACAAACGATGGCAAGGCATGGTCAAACGGCGGCTGGAGCGTTGAGGATGACTCTGAGGCGGCAGGCGGCAAATACCTGAAATTCAGCGGTACAAATTTCGATTGGAACGGAAGACTGGCAATAAGACTTATTCCGAACTGTAAGCTTAAAAACAGCTCGAACTATCGGTTCAGAATACGCTACCGCGTTGAGGGCTATGCAAGAGCGTGGGCGAACGCCAGGCTCGGTCTTGCGGCTACCCATGCTAACTGGGGCAATATTACCGAGGGCGGCGACCTTAACCTTAACAGCGTTATGCTTATAGATGAGCTGAGCGATACCGCCGGCTGGATTGAAAGTGATTTCTGCGTTAAAATGCCGGATAAATACGCTCAAGAGGGCGGACCGCAGCTTATGCTGTACCTTTTCTCACACGATGCTTCGGGAAATTACGCCAACGGAAAATACGGCGATCAATTCAATATTTCATTTGATTATATTAAAATTGACCGTGTTTCCGAGCTGCGCCTGCACCGCGTTGATGAGGACGGCGAGGTAATATCCAGAATTTACGGCGCTCCCGGTGAGGCCGTAAAATTGCCCGAGGGTAATACATATTATTCCGATTATGACCCCGATAAGGGAGAGTTCTCGGGTGAAATAAACCCTGCGAGCCTTAAATTTACAAATGATGTTACCGCTGATTTATATTACAGCAGCTCTAACTTTGAAAATGAAAGCTATATGGTGGATTTCGGCAGCTACGACCCGAAAACCGACGGCAAGGTTTACAGCGATGCCGTTTGGAGTATAGGGGAGGACGCCGCGCTGGCGGGCGGAAAATACCTGTTGTTTGAGCGGGATAATTTCACCTGGGCGGGCGCCCTGAACGCACGGCTTATGCCGAAAGCGCTCACCGCAGGGCGCAGCTACCGTGTGACCGTGCGCTACAGTGTTTCGGGCTATAACCGCCCTGAAACTGTAAATGGCAAGCTCGGCATAGCCCTGAGCCAGACGAACTACGGCAGCATAACCGATGATTTAACAAAGGACATAAGGCTGATTAAGGATGAAATAGCGAATACCGACGGGTATATAACCGAGAGCTTTGATATTAAAATGCCCGATACGCTTAATAACACCGCAAGTCCCTGCCTTATGCTTTATATGTTCTCGCACGACTCAAATAATAAGTTTTACAGCACAAGCAGCTACGGCAAGGTAAGCGTTAAATTTGACTATATAAAAATTGAGCGCACCTCTGCTGTTGAGCTTTACAGCAGCAACAAGCTTTTTAAAACCGTGGGCATTGTTCCCGGGGAGGTATTAAGCACTGCAAAGCTGCCTGTTCCCACACTTTCGGGGCATGATTTCCTCGGCTGGTTTACAGAGCCCGAGTGCCTATACAGCGCAGGCGAAGAAATAACCGGAGCCAAAAAGGATATAACCGCAAAGCTTTATGCCGGCTGGAGGGAAAAAGAGGGGCTTACCGTTATTCATTTTGATACAAACGGCGGCGCCGAATTAGCCGATATAAAGGGCGTTTCGGGGGAGGCGGCAGAGCTGCCTGTTCCCACAAACACCGGCAGTACCTTCAGCGGCTGGTTTTATGACCGCGAATGTACGCGTGCGTGCAGCACGGTGGTATTCCCGCCGACAGGGCAGAGCCTTACGCTTTATGCCGGCTGGAATATAAAGGAGCCGTGGGTAAAGGTTGATTTTGAAAGCCCCGCATTTTTGGAAAGCGGCTGGTGGAATGTAAATTCAAGCTATTCCACCAAATATATGACCTTCCCCGAAGGGTTTGCGCACGGCGGCAACCGTTCGCTGAAATTTGAATACGCGGCGGGCGCAAAGGAAAACACCAAGGCGAGCCTTTCAGTTGTAATGTATAAGAATAACAACCACGTGACGGTTGAAACGGGCAAGTCCTACAGTATGACCTTCTGGTACAATGCAGAAAAGCTTTCATCAGACGTGAGCATAACCGCACAAACCTGCTTTGCGCGCAATTTCTGGGCAAGCGGCATTGTAAATTACGATTCAAACAGCCTTGTTATAAGAAGCACCGAGCAGGGCGGCGGCTGGAAAAAGGCGACTATAGTATTTACCGCTGAGCCTTCAAGTAAAGACCACAACTGCCTTTATTTCCGTATAAATCCGCTTGCGGACGCCGACACGCTGCTGTGGATAGACGATATAAGCATTGACCCGCTGTCTGACAGCACCAATATTATAACACTGGTATACGATTCGCTTACAAACGAAAAGATATTCGCCGAAAAGGGCGATGAAATAACCCTGCCTACACCTAAAAAGGACGGCTACACCTTCGGCGGCTGGTATACCGATAAAAAGTACGAAAACGCAGTAACAGGCAGCAAGTATAAGGTTACCGCAACCGGAAACCTTTACGCAAGGTGGATTCTTTCAAGCGTTATATGCGATTTTGAAAATTATCCGCAGGAATGGATGAGCGGCTCCGGGCGCTTCAGCTTTGACAGCAAAAACGGCATGTCAATAAGCGACAGCGAGCACGTATCGGGTGAGAAATCACTGCATTACAGCTATAACAAGGAAATAAATGACTGTAACCCCTATGCTTATACTCAGCTTTACAATGTGAACGATATAACCGTAAACGGCGATGTTCCGCTTATACTTGATGAAAACTCGGCTTATACGGTTAAATTCAAATATAAGCTGAAGGAAAGCGCAGGCGACGTTCGCATAGATTTTGTAAGCGCCGCAAGAACCAACTATTGGGGCTTCCGCAGCACGCTTGCATCGGCAACCGTATCGCGCGATGATATGGGCGGCGGCTGGCTTGAAAAAACGCTGTTCTTCCAGACCGGAACCTTCACGCGCGACGAATGGACGCAGGGCGACGCTATGTATATGGTTGTAAATGCCGGCGGCACCGTAACCGATATATGTATTGACGATATTGAGCTTAGCAGTATGGGCGACAGTGTGTTTATAGAGTTTAAATCGCCGTCGGGCGACTCACAGTTTGTTATAGGCAAGCAGGGAGAAGCAATTAAATTCCCCGCTGACCCTGTTCGCAACGGCTATAAATTCATCGGCTGGTATACCGATAAGGAGCTTACGCAAAAATTTGAAGGAACTGTTTTCGGCAAGGCGGCAATAACGCTTTACCCGAAAATGGTTATGGATGATGAAATTAAAATAAGCTTTGAGGATGAATACTACCGCCGTTCGCTTAAAGGCGGGCAGGTTGATACCTGCGAAATTTCAAGCGATATGGCAAGCGACGGTAAATATTCGCTCAAGCTTGATAAGGCTGATACAAAGCGCGGCAACACGGGCATAGTGCTTGTGGCGGGCGAAGCGCCCATTGAGGTAGAGGACGGCGCCACATATGTTATAACCTACGATTATTATGTGGTAAAGGATACGGGAACCTCGCTTGACTTTTACACCCCGTGGCCTAACGCGCAGTTTGCGGGAGCGGATAATATTTGGGCGTACCACTCAATACCCGATGAAACGTGGCGTTTCCCGCTTAATGAGCAGCAGGGAATTTGGAAAACCGCTTCGTTTATGTTTAAGGTGGCGCTTAACGACCCAACGGCTAATACATTGTACTTTACGGTAAACGCAACCGCGGGCGGTATATATTATTTTGATAACCTGCGCTTATCAAAGCTTGATACATCAGACGGCAAAATAGGGCTTAACCTTAACCCGACCGGCGCTACAGCGCTGCCGGAAACAAAGCTTTACCGCGCGGCAAAGGCGGGCGCTACGGTTAATCTGCCTACCGATATAAAGCGCGAGGGCTATGAGTTTATAGGCTGGTTTGCCGATAAAAAGTGCACCGAAAAGGTAAACGACCGATATGTTATGAGTGAACTAGACACAACGCTTTACGCAGGCTGGGCTATTAAATCAATAAAGCAGGACTTTGAAACACTGTACGATACATATGTTTCAAAATATTACCGCGAAAACCTTATAATGTTTGATTATGACTATGAGCTTACGGATAAGTCGTCACATTCGGGCAAAATATCAGCCCACAGAATAGGCAACGATTATCTTAACGCGGCGTTCCAGGCAATATCCGCCGACCTTGGCTGTATGCTTTCGGTCAACCAGGTTTACAAGCTTAAAATGTGGGTCAAAATGGATAGCTACAAGCAAACGCGCGGCGCAATACGCATAGCAAGCAGCAACTTTATAAATTTCCCGTGGGGAATTGACGGTGAGTGGAAAAACGTATGCGCTATTGAAGACCTTGCCGACGGGCAGTGGCATGAGCTTACCTACACCTTCTATTCAACGGGTAATTTCCTGTCGATATCAACACCGGGGCTTTGCAGTATTTATATTGATGAAATATCGTTAGAGCTTATTCCCGGGGCTGACTCATCAATTTGCAGCTCGCCTGTCGAGGCAGAGGAATATATAGGCGTATACCCCGCAAGCGGCAATACCTCCATTGCCGGCAGACCGCTTGATTCAAAGCTGTTCAAGGGACTTGAAACCGCTGTTGCCCGCAAGGATAACATAACTTCTGATGATGACGGCGACGGTTATTATGACGAGGAAGAAAACTCCGAAGACAACACGGCAAACTCCGGCAAGAAAAAGAGAATAAAGGTCGTTCGCAAGCTTGTGGGAGGTAACTCCGATTCGGGCAACGGTTACATTGTTTGGATAATAGCAGGCGCGGCGGTCGTACTGTGCGCCGCTGGTGCTGCGGTGTTTATTATTGTAAAACGTCGCAAAGGAAAAGAGGGGAAGTAATATGAGCAAAAGAATAATTTCGTTTCTTCTTTGTGCGCTGCTGCTTTTATCAGTGGCGGGCTGCGGGAAGGATAAGCCGGTATCAGGCAATAAAAAGCCGAGTAATACAAGCTCGGGCAGCTCTGATATTTCCTCATCGGAGCCTGATAACACGGAGGAAACCGACAGCACCGATAGCAAGCCTGATAATTCCGCGGTTAAAACCAACACGGAAATAGGCGACCCGCTGCCGGATGTTTCGGAGAGCAATTCCAAAAATTTCAGTTATACGGTTATTCGCCCGAAAAGCTCCACCACCGCGGTAGATGAGCTTGCAAAGGACCTGCGCTCGGCAATTAAAAAGACATTTAACGCCACGGTTAAAATGACTTATGATGAGACGGTCGGTTCGGGCTACTATGAAATACTCATAGGCGCTACAAACAGGGCAGAATCAGCCGAAGCAAAGCGGCAGCTTGAAAGCAACCGCAAAAATCATCAGCTTGATTTTATTATAACGGTTATAAACGAAAAAATCTGCATTTACTCGGGCAATGAGGAAATGCTGCAAAAGGCGGTAAGCTATTTTACCGAAAGCTTTTGCTCCTCAAAAAAGGCGTGGCAAAGGCTCAACAGCAAAACCCGCGTGATTTACGAGGCGCCGCTTATTTCCTACAACCATAAAATTGCGGGAAAGCCTTTAAGCAGCTTCAGATTTGTAACCCCAAGGGCAATGGAGTATATTTACGGTAAGGAAATACAGAGCATTACAAACCATTTGAGCAACAACCAGGGCTACGACCTCACCGTTACCGACGAGCGCGATACCGCGGTATCAAGCGAAATTATCGTGGGCGATACCTCCCGCGCGGAAAGCAAGGCGGTTACTGCTTCGGGAGACAATTGGGTGATAAAGGAAACCGGCGGAAAGCTTGTTATAAAGGGCGGCAACAGTCTGTCCCTCGCCGCAGGAATAAAGGAGCTTTATTCGCTTATAATGGCGGGCGAGCAAAGCGGAAAGGGTCTTAACATAGCAAAGGGCTTTTCAAAAACCGGCAAATACACCCCCGGTAAGGGCGATTACAGGCTCGTATGGAACGATGAATTTAACGGCAGCGAGCTTAACCACTATTGGTGGATTGACTACAACAACGAAAAATACGGTTTACAGGAAAATTCCTCCAATGTTCTGGGCGGAAAGATGTATAACCTGCAAACCGAGGCAACAGCGGTTAAAAACGGCTCGCTTGAAATGTATTCCTGGCGCGACGGCAAGGACTTTTATTCGGGCAAGGCAACCACCAATTACACCATGATGTTCCGCTACGGAATAATGGAAATAAGGGCTAAAATGCCCGAGGCACCGGGCTGTGCCTCTATTTGGCTTAACTGCGCAGGTACGGGCTACGGGCTGGGCGCCGAGTTTGATATACTTGAAAACTTCGGCAGCGTCACCTCGTTTGCGGCAAACCTGCACAAGTGGGGCGGCGGCGGTAATTACCACACCTCGCTTGACGGCGACTCTGTCTACCGCAAAACAAAGCAGTTTGCATTTGTTGATAAGCTGGATAAAAACGGCACCCTTTCATCCGATTACCATGTATATACCCTTATATGGAACGAGCACCAGGTCATTCAGGCGGTGGACGGCGAAATTTTCTTCACCTACGAAATGCGTGACAGCGACGACACCTTCCGCCTGCCTTATTACCTGATATTCGGCGGCGGAGCAGGCAGCAATAACTATGGCGTTGCCTGGAAGGAGGGCGACCCCGATAGATTTACATACTCTGTTGACTATGTAAGAATTTATCAGACCGACGACCCATTATCACTTATTTACCGCAGAGATACAGGATTCCCTGCAAACGTACCCTTGCCTGCGGAATATGTTTACCATTAAAATTTCAAGGCAAAATTAAAAATGTAATTTCTCCGCGGCGGACGCCGCAGGTTCTATTCCCAAAGCATTGCTGCAGCATTTTTTAAAAATATGTCTACCCTCCGGGAAACGGCCACTCTCGGGGGACGGGCGCAATAGCAATTATTCGGAAGGAGAAATCATAATGAGATTAAAGAAAATTTTAGCAACGGTTTTAACGCTGGCGCTTATGGCGTCTGCGACGGTTTGCATACCCTTTACCGCATCGGCGGAATACAGCGGAACTAAATATACGTTTGAGGATTTCAATGCCAATATATACAGCGGAGGCGGCGGAGTGTCAGGCCCTGCCTGGAGCAAGGAAACGGACGATGGCACTTACCTTCGCTATAAAACCGGCTGGAATATGGATATAAACGGGCAATCCATTTTGATGTCGGTCTGCAAGGGCGGAACACCCGCCCGGAACGCCGGCGATAAGGTTGGCTTCACGCTCGGAAAAGCCTATGATATAGAGATTGAATACCGCTATCCCGCCTCTGCGGGCGGCAGCTATGATTGGGTCAACATGAGCGTTGAAGCAACGCTGCTCAAGGACGGGAATGTCGGAAATTACAATTCCGCATACAATCAAGCGCTTTTCACCTTAAGTAAGGATAATGTAGGCACCGATTGGCGAATCTTCAAAGGCAGCATCACTGTTCCTGACAGCTTTGACGGAACAGCCTCTTCATCAAACATCGGCATTGTGTTTGAGGCGCAGGCGTCCTGCTGGACGAGCGCGGTAACCTTTGATATTAAATCGGTGACGCTGACTCCCGCCGCAGATCCCGAGCAGGACGATATGACTATCGATTTTTCAAATTATACAGAAAAATTTTTCGCAGATAACGGAAACGGGGTTGGACAGAATACCGCTTTCTCTAAATGGACAATAAACTCTGAGGATGAAAACAAATATTTAACGCTTTCCAAAACTGCGGTTGCCGAGGATTTTACATTGGGAAGTTATAATTATGGCGCAGACGACGGATTTAACCTTATATGCAATCAGGCGGGTAAGGCAAGCTGGTATGATGATAAAACCTATCTTAATGACGCATTTATTCTTAAAAATAATACAAAATATTTTATAACCCTGCGCTATAAGCTGAAATTTACAGACGGTGATAACGGAACGGTTCCTGTTAAAATGTTGCATACAGGTTATCATTCAACCGGCTCTGCCACGCTTGGTGAGTGCGGTATTGAAAACAGCGGGGTAACTCTTTCGGAAACCGACGAATGGAAAACCATTGCATTTTCGGCAACTAATAAATGCACAGCTTGGGAGGAATGGAACTGCTTCGGCTTAGGCTTTTATGATGAAACGGTTATTGACCGCAATTTTGAGCTTTGCGTTGACGAGGTTACCATAAGCTCTACCGACCCCCTGTACGGCGACGCAGACGGCAACAACGCGATAGACATTCGCGACCTTGTTCGTGTTAAAAGATATTCTGCCGGCGTTACCGCAGAGATAAACGAGAAAAGAGCCGACCTTAATTTTGACGGCGCTATTGATTCCGCCGACCTTACGCTTTTACGCAAGCAGCTTATAGGCTGACCCTGGAATTTCGGAACGGAGAATGGAGAAAAGACAAGTTGAAAATTAAAACAGCGGGCTTTTTAACGGCTCTTGCGGTATTTCTTTCGGTTTTTTCCGCCGCTCCGGTTACGGTATTGGCAGAATATGCCAAAACTGCATATACATTTGAAAATTTCAATGTGAACTATGAAAGCGGCGGCGTGAAAAACGGCGTGTGGACCAAACAGAGCGACGACGGTACATACCTGAGATTTGAAGCTGGATGGTTTGATTTAAAAACCGTTCCGGCGGTTGTTTCGGTTTGTCCTACGGGAGCACCCGAATGGCAGGATAAGGATAAAATAGGGCTTAGCGCGGGTGAGTCGTACACGGTCACGGTGGAATACAGGTACTCACAAGGTACGAATTTTAATTTTTACCTTGGCGCGGCGGTTTTAAAGGACGGTAATGTTAAAAATTACAATGCGGAATTAAACTCGCAAATAACCGTTTTGAAAAGGAACGCCGAGCTGTCCGGCTGGCAAACGGCAGCCGGAGTTATAGCGGTGCCCGAAAGCCTTAAAAACCCCGAAAAAGCCAATATAGGCATTTCGCTAAGCTCATCGGAAAGTACCAATATCGGGCTTGTTTTGGATATAAGGAGCGTTACTGTTGAGCGTGTTCCCGAATCGAAATATATGGAAACGGATTTCGGCAATTATACCGAAACCGCCCAAAAGGAAAACGGCAACCGCTTAATGCAGAATACCGCCTATTCAAGCTGGGAGATATGCGCCGATGGTGAAAATAAATACATAAAGCTTACAAAAAGCGGCGACGCAGAGGATTTTTACCTCGGTAAGTACCCCTATGCGGCAGACAGCGGCTTGAAAATGGTTATAAATCAGGCGGCGGCAGGTGCGGATTATAACAACCGCACCCCGTACTCTGATATTTTTGCACCGAAACAAAATACAAGGTACTATATAACCATTCGTTACAGGCTTGAATTTGCCGCGGGAGTATACGGCTCGCTGCCGGTCAAAATGATGCATACGGACTACCATGCGACCGGCTCTGCCTCGCTTGTTGAGTGCGGTATTGAAAACAGCGGGTACACCCTTTCGGAAACGGACGAATGGAAAACCGTTTCGTTTTCGGCGGTGAATAAATGCACCGGCTGGGAGCACTGGGGCAGCTTTGGGCTGAGCTTTTATGATGAATCGGTTAAGGATAAGGATTTTACCCTTTGCATTGATAAGGTTACAATAGGGCTTAATAACACTATGCTCGAGGCGGGGGATGTAAACGCCGACGGCAATATTGATATTCTGGATTTAGTTCGACTTAAAAAGTATTGCGCGGGCGCGGCGGATATAAATAAAACCGCCGCCAACCTTGATTCGGACGGAATTATAAGCGCGGGGGATGCGGTGGTGCTGCGAAAGCTGCTGCTGGGAGATAAGCCGCAGATAATTTCAGATACCTCTGAATTTGCTGCACAGCTGCTGCAAAACGGCTATAATTATACCTGGGGCGACGAATTTAACTCAGATACGCTTGATAACGCAAAGTGGGAAAATCACGGCGGCACATTAAGCACCTTTACCCGCATTGAAAGCGAAGAATACAGGCGCGTAAAGGGCGGAAAGCTGCAAATGCACATAAAGCCTTACAGCGACCCGAATAACGCCGCAATTAAGTATGCCGGAGCGTATGGCGTAAAAACGGCAAATACTATGGCGTACCAATACGGTTATCTTGAAATGCGGGCAAAAATGAGCTTTATTCCAGGTGTGTGGCATTCCTTATGGCTGCAAACGCTTCAACCCATAGCCCAGAAATATTTTAATTACGATAAGCTGTTCGGCGGCTGCCTTACGGAAGTGGATGTTTTTGAAATTCATAATACCGCGCGCGAGCGCGTTACGCCCAACCTGCATTTGTGGCGGTGGGATAACGCTATAAGGGACAGCTATCATGTTCAGGCGCCGAGGTACACGGGCGAAAGATATTACACCTACAGCAATACCGAAAATCTTTCAAATGAGTACCATATTTACGGATTTTTATGGACGCCGCAGGAAATGACAATGTATATTGATAACGAGCCGTATATAACATACGATTTAACGCAAAGCCTGTGGGATAAGCTTGAAAACGGGCTTACCGAGGCGGCAATTCACGCGCCTATGGATGTAATTATAGGCATAGGGCTTTCAACTCCTGAAAATGTTTCGTGGGGCAACAGCTCAATGTGGATTGACGAAGACAGCTTTAACGGTATGGATTATATTGTGGACTATGTGCGGTTATACCAAAATCGGTCGGTTGAAAATACAAAGCTTTTGCAGGCGAATTAGCAAGGGCGAATATGGCTGTGCGGCTAAAGCCGCACAGCCGTAAATAATGCAGGAGGATATGACAAAATGAAACAACAACGGCTTATAAAGGGCATTTCAGGCATAATTACTGTTGTTTTGCTTATAGGCGTTATCGCCGCGGCGCTGCCAATAGCTGCCGCAGGGGATGATTCATCTTCCGCCGTTTATTACAGCACAGATGAAAACGGCTATGTGATGTATAAGGAAAAGAACAGTGATGCCCCGCTTGCCGAAAAGGATATTTCCGTGCCGGGCGGCGAGGAAAAGCTGAACGGGCGCGAGGGTGTAAAAACCTTAGCGGAAAACGGCGAAGCGGTTTATTCGCTCACGGTTGCCGAAAGCGCCGTTTATGAGCTTTCACTTACATATCTTCCTCTTAAAGAAAACGGCGGGGAAATAGAGCTTTCTTTAAAGCTGGACGGCGCTTTGCCGTTTACCGAGGCGGACAGCCTTAAATTGCCGCACTATTATATGGACAGCGGAAAAATAAGAGAGGATAAAAACGGAGACCAATATACGCCCGAGCAGGTGGATTATAATGATTTTGTTTCGGTTTCGGTATTTGATGATACAGGAGCCGAAAACGACCCGTACAGATTTTTTCTGACAAAAGGAGAGCATACCCTTAAATTTGTAAATAAAAGCGAAAAATTTGCCATAGCCGCCGTTGAGCTAAAGGCACCGGAGGAGCCCGGCAGCTATAAGGAAACGAAAAACGCCGATAAAGCCGAGAGCTTTTCGGCAGAGCCTATTGTTATTGAGGGCGAAAGCGCAGTAAGAAAAAGCAACCGTTCTATTGTTTCCAAGGCGGATACCTCCTCGCCCGCAATAAGCCCCTCAAGCGCGGAAAAGCAGCTTATAAACTACATTGGGCTTACAAGCTGGAAAACCCCGGGAGAGGAAATAGTGTGGCGCTTTGAGGTTAAAACGGCGGGATATTACGATTTAAGATATATTTACAAGCAGGACCAGACCGTAAACGGATATTCCTACCGCAGAATGAAAATTGACGGTAAAATTCCATTTTCGGAAGCTGCCGAAATGAAATTCTACTACGGGACCTCGTGGAAAAGCGGCGCTTTTGCAGATGACAGCGGCAACCCCTATTACATATGGCTGGATAAGGGCGAGCACACCGTTTCTATGGCGGCAACTATGGGTCCCACCGCCGAATATTACCGCAGGCTTAAGGCTATAACCGAGGGGCTGGGCAACCTTTATTTGCAAATAACAATGATAACCGGCGACTCGCCCGATTCCTCGCGCGACTATGACCTTTTCAAGCAGATAGACGGCTTTAACGATACTCTTAATAAATATTATGAGCAGTGCAATACGCTGGCTGAGGATATGAAAAGGCTTTCGGGGAATGAGACTACCTCGCTTATAACCTCGGTTAAAAATATGGCGCGGGTTTTGAAGTCAATGCGTGATAACCCCTACACCGCGCAAAACTATGTTAAGGATTATTACAACAACTACACAACGGTAAGCTCCTGGCTTTACGATATGCAGGCTATGCCGCTCGGAATAGACAGGCTTATATTCGTCCCCTGCGGCAGCGGCTATGAAATAGATATGCCGAGCTTATTGCACCGTATTTCCTTTGGGGTCAAGCGGTTTTTCATATCCTTTACCGATGATTACAAAGCTAGCGGCGGCAAGGGCGGCGAGCAGCTTAAAATATGGGTAAACTGGGGCAGAGACCAGGCAATGGTGCTGAACTCGCTTATAGAGGAAAGCTTTACGCCCGAAACCGGGATAAACGTTCGCCTGGAGCTTACGAATGCATCGCTTATTAACGGTATTCTTTCGGGAAATGCACCCGATTTATCATTGCACCTTGCAAGAACCGAGCCGGTAAACCTTGCTATGCGCGGCTCTTTGGTGGATCTTACCGGGTTTTCCGATTACAGCGAGGTTGCCACGCGTTTCGGTGAAACCTCGGCGGTGCCGTACACCTATGAAAACGGCATTTACGCCTTGCCGGATACGCAGTCGTTTTATCTTATGTTTTACAGGACGGATATTTTCAAGGTTTTAGAGCTGGAAGTTCCTGAAACATGGGATGATTTTCTTGCTGTTACCGCAGTTTTGCAAAGAAACAATATGGCATCGTGGATTCCGTATACACAAATAACAGCCTCAACAACCGTTAATACCGGTGTGGGCGGGCTTAATCTTTTCGCCTCTATATTGCAGCAAAACGGCGCCGAGCTTTATAATAAGGAGCTTAACAGCTGCACCCTTGATTCAAAGCTTTCGCTTAAAGCATTTACATATTGGAGCGAAATGTATACCAAATATAAAATGCCAACCACCGCTAACTTTTACAACCGTTTCAGAATAGGCACAATGCCGCTGGGCATAGAGGTTTACACACAGTACACCACGCTTAAGCAGGCGGCGCCCGAAATTGACGGCAGGTGGGCGGTAGCGCTGGTTCCCGGTACGCGCCGTGCCGACGGAACGGTTGACCGCACCGTTTCGGGTGCGGGAACGGGCTGCGGAATTTTATCCGCCTCAAAAAATAAAGAGGGCGCGTGGGAGTTCCTTAAATGGTGGACGCGTGCTGATACGCAGCTTAAATATAACAACAACGTTGAGTCGATTCTCGGAACGGTTTCAAGAACCGCAACGGCAACGAACGAGGCGTTTGAACAGATGGTATGGTCTGCCGGCGACCTTAAAATTTTAAAGGAGCAGCGGGCGCAAATAAAGGAAATTCCCGAGGTGCCGGGCAGCTATTATGTATCGCGCGCGGTTGACCAGGCCTTCTGGAGTGTTGTAAACGGCGGCGAATCGCCGAAGGACGCGCTTATGAAATGGTCGGATATAGCGAACAACGAAATTGAGCGTAAGGTTGAGCAATACAGGGGGGAAAAGGCTTGATGAATTCAAAAAGGTTACTTAAAAAAGCGGCTTCTCCGCAGGAGAGCTTTAAGGAAAATTTACCCTGTTACATAATGATAGCGCCGTTTATACTCTTGTTTATACTGTTTCTTATTATTCCTATAGCGGCATCGGTTGTGCTAAGCCTGTTTGATTTTGATATGGTTTCCGCACCGAGGTTTATTGGCTTTTCAAATTATTTCCGTATGTTTTTTGACGATGAGGTTTTTGTAACCATAGTTAAAAATACACTGGTTTTAGCCCTTATAACGGGGCCTGTGGGCTTTGCGCTTTCCTTTGTGCTTGCCTGGTTTTTAAATGAATTTAAGCCCTTTATGCGAACCTTGCTTTCATTTATGTTTTACTGTCCCGCGCTTGTGGGCAACGCATATTTCATTTGGCAGGTGGCGTTTTCAAGCGATAGCTACGGTTATATAAACAGTCTGCTTTTATCGGCAGGCTTT
>OIYO01000701.1_pt1 | contig 24814 bp, 16 predicted proteins | sample 1588191 | NCBI WGS metagenome assembly OIYO01 (sample SAMN03283275) | human gut metagenome | biome: human-associated habitat; material: feces | host: Homo sapiens | place: Peru | collected 2012 | reverse complement strand
CAGCGCTATGCTCAAAGAAAAGTTTGGATGCTTTTTGGAATTTGCTCATTCATAGCAATAAACTCTTCATCAAAAGTCTTTTTCATGCGGTTTGGTTCAAAACAAACATCGTTTGATTGGCTTGGTCAAACTGGTTATTTTCGATGTACAGAAGCACTTGGCAATAGAGTTCCAGCGGCTTTTTCTTCGGGCCACCTTTCTCGTCCTTGAGCATTTTCAAGCACCTTTCGAGTACTTCTTTCTTTGCGTCTTCGCCGTTATACATCGGCAAAAGGTACTCTTCTTCGACCATCTGTGCAATTTTATTCAGATTGTCGGCTTCTTCGTCCGCCAAGGTGGGGACGGCAGGCACGGCTGTCAGCAGCAGCACGATGCCAAGGAGTAATGCTATGAGTCGTTTCATGTGGTTTTCCTTCCTTTCCTTAATATCCATAGATGCTGTTCACCGCATCTACAACTGCTTGGGATGTGGTGGTTGCGCTTGTTACTGCGTCAATGTTTTCATTCAGCACGAATGGTGCTTTCTTGCCGATGAATTGGCTTATGAATGCTTCGCTTGCGCATTCTTGCCCTAAGCCCGGTGTCTGCGAGGACGCATCCACAAGCAAAGAGGTAATCACGCCATCTTCCTCAGTCACGCCCACGCCGATATATCCGCCATTAAAAGCCTGTGCAGAAAGGTATACAGCATTTTCCGCAGTTGCCGGTGCACTCAATGCCGCATTGATAGCTTCTACCACCGCCGTTGAGGTAACAGTCGCACCAGTTAGTGCATCCGCATTCTCACCGAGGATAAACGGGCCGCTTTTATCGAGAAACTGCCACTTGAAGTCGCCATCCTCCGCGCATTTTGTCCCCATGCCGGGTACTTGCGTGGACGCATCAATAAAGAGCCATCCAATGTTTCCTTTTTCCCCTTGCATAATAGGCTCTCGTAGAATCACTCTTGCTGTCACTTCGCCGCCACCGAAACCCGTTGCTGTACCGATATGCACTTCCATTTTTTCATCATACTTCAGAATTTCTGTCTGTGATGACGTAGGTTTAATCTGCACGGTAACTTCCGTTGAGACAGCATCCATTTTCTCATCAACAATGCGATAGGAATAGGTCTGTTCCGCTGTTAATCCCCAGTCGTAATAGTTGTCAGACCATCCAAACTCCCTCTCACAAATAGTTTCCCAATCTTTGTTTTCACCTTCACGGCGTTGCAATTTTGCATAGCTTATAAAATTTCCCCATGTGATTTTTACCGAATTATTTGATACACATTCCACTTGCAAAGCAACTAAAGGCTTCGGCGTTGCCGTCGGTTTCGGCGTGGGCGTCGCCCAGTCCCGCAGCATCTGCTTCGCGTACGAATAATTCCGCTCCGCCAGCTTCTCCAGCATCGCGTGCGCCTCGTCGTAGCGGCCAGCGTCAATCAGGTCAATCGCATCGCCGTACTGCTTGCCTTCGATGGTCATCATTCGGTCAAGCACATCCGCTTTCGCCGCGCACTGCTCGTAGGCCGTCATGGCGGCATCCCAATCGCCGTAATACTCCGCTTCGCGCCCCTGCAGGTAAGCGCCAAGCTCATCCACCGTCAGGAACGACGTGATGCCCGCGCTGTGCTCGATAAACTCCTCCTCGAAGTTCTTTTTCAGCAGCGTCAGTGTGTACATGCTCTGATTCGCGTCGTCGAAGTTCTCTTTCGCAATGTTCAGGAGGATTTTGCAGTAGATTTCCAGCGCCTTCTTGGATGGCCCGTTGCCGACGTTCTTGAGCAGCTCCAGGCATTCTTCCAGTGTCTGCGTACCTGCATCGTCCGTCATGTCTTCCAGATAGTTCTCCACCCTTGCTGCAATCTCGTTCAGGTCGTCGTCTGCCGCCGCGACGCTCATCAGCAGCAGCGCAATACTCAGGAGCAGCGCAACCATTCGTTTCATGACTTTCTCCATCCTCCCTTGAAATTTCCATGCTGTTGAATTACCAATTCAGCCAGTCGTCTGGTGATGGCAGCGTACTGTTGCCGCCGCCTGATGACCACCAATCGTCGCTGTTGTCTGATGACGTTGAACTATTGCTTCCGCTCGATGATGTTGAACTGTTGCCGCCGCCCGCTGATAATGTCGGGTCAGGATCAGGCAAACTCAAAAATGGTGTCGGCGTTGGATTATGCGCGGGGCGATTCGTAGGTCTCGTAGTCGGCGCGGGCGGTGTAGCACCCGGCGTGGCTGTCAGTGTCGCCGTTGCCCGAACCGGAGCTTGCGGCGTATTTGCCGTTGCTGGCTTCGGCGTAGCAGTCACTTTCGTTGCTGTGGTCGGCTGTGCTGCCGCAGAAACCAGCCCCGCGCTGGATTGGTTCATCATCAGCACCGCCGTGCCAGCGCCCGCCGCAACGCTCTCCTGAAGCACTGCGGACGACAAATCCACCCAAATCACCGGGCGAATCATCGTGTAGGTGTAGCTCACGCTGCTTCCCACCAGCCCCCCTTCCGGGGAGACGCGCGCGGCGCGGTTCTGCTCTCCGCCGGGCGAGCGCAGCCACCACCATGCGGCGTATTTGCCGTCGTAGGTGGAGGCACCGCTGGATACCCATGCACCGCGCGCAAGAGCATATGGGGTCGGGTTCGTCCGCGCCATCCGGTTGTTCTTGTCGCCATACACCAAGCCAAAGTAATACTGCGCATCCGCATAGCTGAGCAGGAACACCATGTCCTGCGTGTCGCTGCCGCCGTCGGTCGCCCAGCTGCTGTACCCCTGCGCGCGGCTGTTGCCCACGTCAGTCAGCAGAATCGCCGTCTGCTCCTCCTGCGTGAATGCGCGGTTCAGGAAGGTGTCATTCAGCCACGCACGCAGCGTGCAGTCCTCCCACGTCACATTTGCCGACACCTGATTATACGGCTGCGTTTCCAGCCCGTAGTGGCTCAGCAGCAGCGCCCTGCTGCCGTCGCGCGCCAGCACTGCCCACTCGATGGGCGTGGAATCATTGCCATCCTTCGTCTGCGGATAACGCCCGAACGTGACATAGTTGCCAACGGTGAACAGCGCATTCATCTTTGCGCTCACCTCCACCGTGCGCGGCGTGGCGGTGGCTTCCATGCGCCCCATTTGATTCCGGCAGTACTGCAGATACTCGCTTGCCCCTTCGTACCCTTCCGCGTTCAGGGCAATCAGAATCGCTTCCGCCTCGGCATACTTGCCGCTCAGCATCAGGTCAACCGCCTTGTTGAATCGCCGCATTTTGACGGCGGAAATCCGGTAGAGTGTGTCAAATTCGCCCGCGCACTGCTGATAGGCCTCAAGCGCCGCCTCATCGTCGCCCGCGCTTTCCGCAGCCCGCCCATCCAGATAGTACGACAGCATCTCCACCGTGGCAATGGACGTTTCGCCCGCCGAACCGACGATGCTCTCATCAAACGATGCCGCCACGTTCGGCAGCGCCAGCAGACTCATCGCGCTCTTCGCCGTGTCAAAATCGCCGTCATCCAGCGCAACCAGCACCGTGCAGTACAATCGCATAGCGGATGCGGTTTTGCCGCCCATGCTCTCCAGCTCGCGGATGCAGTTCTGCAGCGCATCGGTGCTGCACTTTCTGCCTTGGGCGAGCGACAATTCATCAATATATGCTTCTACCTCCGGGATGACGGAAACCCGCAGCATTTCCTCCGAACAGGCGATGGATAGGCTCAGCAAAATCGCCAGCAGCACCAGCATAACCTTTTTCACCGGAATCTTACCCCCTATCAATTATTCTTCCTCGATGGAAACCGTCCCGTTCGCCACCAAATCGTCGCCGCAGTACATTTCCAGCGTGGCACTGCCGTAATACTGCGTGCCCTGCTTTTCCTCCCAGCGCTGTGCGAACAGGTCATCCAGCGGAAAATACATCTTAATCAGCAGATTCGGCGAAATGTAGCCTTCTTCTTTCTGAACCGCGTACACCTCTTCCTTCCCGATGCGGAGGATGACGCCCGTCATGACGTTTTCCGCCTGTGCCGATGCGGAACGCTGAAATTCCGCGTACAGCAGGTATTCCACGTCCTGATACGCCGTCGAGCCGTTGCGCAGCTGGATTTTCCACGGCATATCCACCGGCTGATAAACGCCGTTCAGCAGCATTTCGTTGCGCGTCATGCCCTGCTCCAGCTTCTGGGCGATTTCCGCCTTGCTGGCAACGTACAGCGCCTGATACTGCCGCGTTGCGCTACGGTTGCTCTCCACCGCCTTCGTCGTGAAGCGCAGGGTGGATGTGCCGGATGCCGTGCTGATTTCCGCCTCGTAGGTCGTCGCCGGAATCAGCCCCGTCAGCTCCACCGGCCAGCGGCTGATGCTCTGCTCCACCGCGTGATTGGGCGTGCCGAGCGCATAATAGCGGATTTGCGCCTGTTTTTCCTCTTTCGCCTGCAGGATGACATTCGTACAGTTTGCCGCCGCCACGGTGATATTCTCCTGATGGACAAGGCGCAGCAGCACCATCATTCCTGCCACCAGTATCACCGCCGCAATCGCCAGCACCCAGCGGACAAGATGCCCGCGCCGCTTGCTTTCCGGCACTTCTGCGGGTTTTTCCTCCTGCGCAGCGGGCGCTTCCGCCTCGTTCTGCGGAATCTGGAAGCCGTCCTGCGTGCGCTTGGTGTACTCCGCCGTGCGCACAGCGGCGGTCTGGCTCGTCTGATAGACGCTCTGCGCCTGATGGTTGGAGCTGCTGAACGGGCGGCGCGGCTTGTGCGAGCTTGCCGACTGCGTGCCCCGGTCGCCATCCTCGTGCAGGGGCGTTTTCGGCGGCAGCTGGGCAATCGCCTGACACAATTCGCGCTTGAAATCCTCAACCCGCTGATAGCGCGCTTCCGGCTGAATCGCCGTGGCTTTCGCGATTACATCCGCAATCGGCGCAACAGCATCCGCGGGTGGCGGATAATGCCCCGCACCCTTGGCACAGGCTCGCTTCATCTCCTCATACACCGCCGTGGTGGAAATGCCCGTCTTCTGGTAGGGCAGCTTGCCATCGTTGAACAGCAGATAGAACGTCATGCCCAGCGAGTAAATGTCACCCACAAACGACGGCACGGCTTCCTTCTGCAAATATTCCGGCGCACGGTAAAAGGATGTGCCGCCCGGCCGCCCCACGACGCTGCTGGACAAGTAGGACGCACAGCCGAAGTCGCTCAGCTTGTAGATGCCGTCGCCATAGAGAATGTTCTCCAGCTTTACGTCCTCATGCACCAGATTCTTCGCGTGCAGCTGCTTGAGGGCTTCGGAAATATCCGTCGCAATCTGCGCCACATCCTGCAGCTTCAGCATGCGGATTCGCTCCTTGAGCGGCTGAAGCCACTCCATGCGAATCAGCGCATCCACGCAAAGCTCATCCTCGTTGTCCATGATGGCATAGTCCTGAATATGCACAATCTGCGGCACGCTGCTCATGTCGTACATGACCTTGATTTCCGTGCTGAGCCGCCGGTGCGCTTCCGACATCTGCTGCTTGCTGTCCGTTTTGATGCGAATCCACTTCAGCGCCGCCGTTTCGCCCGTGTCCTCTTTGGCGATTTTGTACACCTTGCCGTATCCGCCCTCCCCGGACGGCAGCATGTCATGATTCAGCAGCTGCCAGCCTTGCAGCACCTGCTTTTCTTTCCATTCCTGCGGAAATGATTCCATAGCCCTTCCCTCATTTCCCGTTCGTTAATTCAAAATATGTCTGTCCCGCCAGTTCGCCGTCCAGATAGTATTCCACGCAGACCCTCGTCTCCGGCCAAGTGTGGTCGTTTGCCTGATACAGCGCATCCAGCAGCTTGTCCAGCACGTTTTCGCCGCGCACGCTGTCCCAGCTCACAAAAAAGGGCCGCATTCCCGGCTGAACATTGCCTTGCTCCTGTCCCGCTTCGGATGCGTATGTACCATTTACAGCTGTGCGAATCACCCACTGGCACGGCAAATCAATCTCCGCCGTTTCCGTCACGCTGAACGGCAGAATGACGAAATAGCTGTTTTCCTGCTGGCTGATGCTGCCGCGCGCCATCACGAACGCATCGCTGCTGTCCGTCATGAACTTCTCGCGCAGCTGCCAGTAGTCAAACGCCACAAGCATACTGCGGGATGCCGTTTCGATTTTCATGTCGCTGCACGTCATCCCCCAGCGGGAAAACGCCGCCGCCGCAGGAACCTGCACTTCCTGCGTCTGCGACTGCTTGCCGCTGTGCACTTCCTTCACGGACACCGTATACGCAACCTCCGGAATCAGGTTTTTGATGCTGATTTCCGTTTTATCCCCCGCCTGCACCTGCTGGGAGACTTGCGGTGCGTCCTTCTGCTGAATCGTCACCTGATAGGCAGCGTTTTCCGTTGATTCTGCGCTGTCCGACCATGCAACGGTCAGCGCCGTGCCGTCAAGCTGGAGTGTCACGGTGATGTCCCGTGCATCATCCGCCAGCCACTTCCGGCACGCCGCCAGATAGCTTTCGCTGTCCTGCACCTTGCCCAAATCCGCAAACGCCTTTTCCGCCTGCATCATCAGCGCGCGGTCGTTCTTTGCAAGCGCATCCTGATAGCGCTGCACCGCTTCTGCATACTGCTGGGCTTCGGCAATGTCTTCCAGCGTCTGATTGCACAGCGCCACCTTGTCCGTTTTGCCCAGCGCGGCATACAGTTCTTTCGCTTGCTGAACCTTCTCCGCGTTCTGCTCCTGCTGGCCGTCCTGCAGCAGCCGGTTCGCCGCCGCTTCGGATGTCTGCCGCTTCAGCTGAAGGCACACTTCCAGCCGCGACACGGAATCCGCCGTGCCGCCCGCCTGTTCGTATGCCGTCACTGCCGCGTCATAGTCGCCGACGCTCTCCGCCTGCCGCCCCGTGGCGTAGCTCACCCACGCCGCCACGGACGATTGCCATCCAGTCGGCGCAAAGCCGCGCTGCTGAAGCACCTTGAGCTTGGAAATCACCAGCGCGTAGTCCGCCGATTCCTCCGCCAAGGCAGACTGAATGTCCAGAAACGCCTTGTAGTCGTCCAGCGACTGAATCTGCTGCAAGTCGCGCTCCCGGTAGAACTCCGCCGCCTTGTCGTACTCCTCCGCCGCAAACAGCGCTTCAAATTCCTTCCTGTCCGCGACGCCGGGGCCGTTGCCAATGTCAGCCGCAGCAATGTTCATCAGCATCACCGCGCAGAGGAAAAATGCCATCCACATGGTTCGCAGCCCCGGTTTCATCATCAATCAATCTCCTTTACTTCACTTTTCCATCCATCCGCGGTAGCAGATGCCCTTCGCGTCCTCATACTCAACAAGCTGGTAGCCGTCTTCCTCGTCGTCAAAGATGCGCAGGGTGCTGCCCGCCGGAATCATGTTCAGCCGCACCTTGTATTCCTCGCCCGGCCCGGCGTACAGCGGCTTTCCGCCGCCGATTTTCAGCACGCCCTTCTCCGTCGTCTCCGGCACGCCCACCTGCACATCCACCAAGCGGTTCTGCGCCACATAGCCGCGCGTCAGCATCCCATCCACGGAATACTCAATCAAGTACCAGTAGCCCGTTTTTTCCAGCACGCTTACTTTGACTTTCTTGCTGCTCTGCCGCTCTTTTTCCCACGCGTCCGACGTTTCGCTCTCCGGATAATTGCTGCCGGGGCCCATGTAAATCACGGCATATTTCGAGGTGACAAGCCAGCCCTCATAGGTGCTGCGCCCGCTTGTGCCATTCCGCTGGTCGTTCAGCAGCCAGTAGCGGTCAACGCTGTCTTGGAAATCACCCAATTCCTGATACGTCTTCATGGCGCTGTCCAGAAAGCCCTTTTTCTCGTTCAGGAGCGCCTGACCGTACTTTTTCCACTGGGCGGGCTGCCACTTGTCGTTTTCGATGCTGACGTTGAGCAAGCCGTCAAAGAGCGTCTGCGCCCGCTGCAAATCCGCAATGGCCGCATCCCCGTTTGTCTTCTGAATCGCTTCGCAATAGCGCTTCCACAGGGCTGCATCCTTGTAGGAACCAGCCTTTGCGAAGTATTCTTCCGCATCGGCATAGCGATCCAGCTCCACGTTCTTCAGTGCCGTATCGTAGAAGAACGCCGGGTCGTCCCCGCCAATATCAGCCACGGCAGCCGACAGCATCATGCAGCACAGCAGTATGCCGATAACGGCATTCCGAAACCATTCCTGCATCGTCTCAACCTCTTTCTTTGCCTGTGATAAACGCCCGATTATGTGTTATCCTGACAGATTTGCACCGCCGCATCCTGGAACTGCTGATAGCGCTGCATCGCATCCGACACCTGCGCGACGCGGATGAGGATATTCTGAATCTGGATATCCGCCGCTTCCACCAGCTTCGCAACATCCCGCTCGAACGCCTCTTGGTCGCTGCCCTGCCAGTAGCCCTTCGTGTTGTCCATCTGCGTCTGGAAGGTGTTCTTCTGCGTCTTCAGCTGCTCCGCCGTCGTCTCCATCACCTTGCACTTGGCCAGCATGGCGGCAGGTTCGACCGTGAAACTGCTCTCCATGAGGCTCGTCGCCGTTCCGCGCATAACATCCCGCGTCTCCGCGCTGATGCGCAGGCACGCCTTGCGGATGTTCTCCATCGCACCGCGCTTGCCGAGGTCTTCCAGCCGGAATCCCCACTTTTCGCGGACAAAATTGGTCGCAGCACTTGCAAGCCGGATAACCGTTTTCGTAACGTATTTGGTAACGAGGTCATCCCCCACCATTTTCGTGATTTTTTCTGCAACATCCTCCAAGAAGCAGTCCATCATACGCTTCAGGGCATCGTTTGCTTCGTTCAGGCTGTCTATCGCCTTCTGCATCAGCTTCGCGGTCTCTTCCAGCTGGAGACAGTCAGAGCTGATTTTCGGATTCGCCGCAATATAGGCTTGGCGTGCGGCTGTCTTCGCGGCGGTAATCCGCTGGCGCAAATCGTCAATCACACTGCCAAGCTGCTTGAGGAACTCACCGAGGTTCTTGACGCCCTGCTTAATCTGCTCGACGAATTCGCCCAGCACCTTTTCTGTCAGTATCGACGCCAGCTTTCCTAAGACTTTGCCGCCTATCTTTGCAAGGATGACGTTCAGCACCGGAAAATTCACCAGCGCAGCCATAATCGCTTTTTCCGTTATGCCGGAAACAATATCGCCGACCGTATCCGCGATGATAGGAATCACGACATCCGCAATCATATCAATTGCATCTGCCACCGTGTCCGACGTGAGGAAATTGCCAAGGACGGTGCAGCCCACGCTCGCGAGATTCAGCACGTCTTCGTCGTTCATGCCTCCCAGACGGACAAGGAACTCATCAAGGTTCTTCGGCGCACCAAGCTGATCGGGATTATCCTGATCATAGAGGAAGCGCCCGAAAAGCGTTTCGCCAAGCTGCTTCACCTGCGATTCAGAGCAGTTGTCCGCGACGAAATTCATCACATCGGAGAAAATAATACTGCCCGCGCTGCGCTCCGTCGTCTGTGCCCCGCCGTTCAGCTCATAACGCCAGCTCGTCGCCGGGTGGATATTCCCTTGGTCAAAAAGACCCTTACCGTTTGTTTCAACATAGACCGTGTTTCCGGCGTTAATCCCGTGTTCAAGTTCACCGACGATGCTGTTGCCCGGATTATAATGAATAATTTTGCCGTCAAGTTTGGCAATTTCGCTTGCATATTCTTCCGCAAACGCCTTCGTGTGCCCGTTGCCATCCAAGCTGACGACCTGCCCAATTTTGCCCTTAAACGAATCGTCCCCCAAAACAGCTACCGTAATCGCCTCATGGCCGCCCTGAGAGTGGCCGTTCAGGTCAATCGACGTGTAGTTTTGGGCGTACTCCTCGCATTTTCTCGTACTCCAAGTTTCGCTGTCACGAACCCCCAGATGCGTGTTCTGACCCCAGTCGGCGACTGTGCCGTCCGAACCCTGAATGGTCATGACCGCCTTGCCGTCGCCATAGCCGACGACCAGCAGATTCGTTCGGTTGTTGCCCGCGTTCATCAGCTCGCTGCCATCCACCGTCACATCGGCGTAGCGATCTGAATTGGCAACCGTGCGCAGAAATTCGCGCTGATTCTGATATTCTTTCGTCCCGTACTGGCGGTTCCACGCATCATACGCCGCCTGATTTTCCATCGGATTGTACGGGTTGCTTGCCGGCATTTCGTCCAGAAGCCCCTGTGCGTACTCCTTCACCGACACATTTGTTCTCTGCGTGGCATTCAAATAGCCCTGACTGTCGTACTGCTTGCTGGCATACGACAGTTCAGCATACGTTGCATAGTCCGCTGTTGTAATATTGTCTGATGTCGCCTTGCCGCTCATGGCAATATATTCATTGAGCGACACGGAGGTCTGCCCGCGATTCGCCACCACCGTCTGAGCGAAAGTCCGCTGTTCCGCCTGCAGTTCAGCTGCCGACAGCGTCCGCGGCTCGTTTTCCACCGCTTGGCTGAAACCATCCGCCACATCCTGCGGCATACCAATCATGCCCAGATAGCCGCGCGTGTTCACCTTGCCGTCTGCACCCAGATAGCCGTTTTTCGCAAGGTCGCTGGAAATATTGCTTTCCAGCTGCGATCCTGCGTCGCTTGCGCGCGCCTGCTCGTACACGCGCTGGAGTTCCGGCGTATCCATCTTGCTTTTCAGCGTGCGGATTTGCCCGCTCGTGCTGTGCAGCAGCGATTGAAGTTCTGTCAGATTTTCAGCATAGTTCGTCGTCATGGTGTCCTCAACCTTTCCTCAGCTTCAGAATCCTGCTGCAAATCGGCAGGTGTCAAAATAAGTCGTATTGTTCCGGGCAGGGTATCATTCAATCTGTGAAACTTTGCTTTTCTTCTTCGCAATATCGTCCATCAGCTCGTCAATCTTCTGTTTGAGCATCTCCGTGCCGATGCCGGTGAGCTTGTTCGACTCCGACAGGGCTTCGCTCGCCTGCCGCAATGCGTTGATGGATTCCTGCAAAGCATCCAGTGCTTCCTGCTTTTTGGCTTTTCCGCTGGAATTCAGGTACAGTTTCATCTTCCATCACCTCATAGATACTGATTGCTCATCTGCTGGAATGCCTTCTGGTCAAACCGCATGGCAACCTGATAGTTGACGTTGGCATTTTGCAGCACCGTGCAAGCATAGTGCACATAGTCATACAGCTGAATCGCCTTCACCTGCTGCCCGACCAATTGCAGCATCTTCGTCGCATTGCTGCTGTCCCACAGACCGCACATCGCTTCCAGCGTCTGCTTCATTGTGTCCACCATTGCGTCAATCTGGTTCACGCTCTCGCCCAGCGCAGTAATATCCTGCCCTGCCTTGTCCGTATCAAACTTCAATACCTTATCTGCCATATTTCCTCCCAAGCCCGCCCCCTTCACAAGGGGAAAAAAATCCCTGTGAAGAGAGCGGGCTGCTGCTATTGATGATGATGCTTGTCAGCAGACAATAAGCTTACTTGTACTGCTGTTCCTGCTCTTGCAGATACTTGTTCGTCGCGTCAATGGCAGCGCGATTCGTGTCGGTCATGGTCTGCAGCGTCTTCTTCATCTTCTCGATGCTCTCCTTGAGCGTCGCAAAGCGCTGGGTCATCAAGCCTGCCGTCTTAATCAGGTCTTCCGTGCCGGGACCGTCATAGGAACTCTTGACGCTGTTCGTCGTGCTCACAATCGTCTCCAAGTGCGAGCCCATCGCCCTGTTCGCATTTTCAAGCGCAGTCACCGTCGCCCCCATCGCATCAAGGTCAATTACGCGGTTTTCTCCCGCCATCATAATCACTCCTTTTTCTTTTTGTGAACCGTTGATTTTTGTATTTTATTGAGAAACAGGCTAACAGGATTTATGCAGGCAGTTGATTGCTGTTCTTGATGATTACTGGTAGGATGCTTCCACCTTGTCGTGGATTTCCGCGATACCTTCCAGCGTCTGCGCGCTGGCAGACAGCTTGTTGTAGAGTGCTTCCATCTCCGGCTTGCAGTTCACAATGTCCTTGACGTAAGCGCTGATGTCCGTGCCCTCGCAGCTGCTCTTCAGGCTTTCCACCGCCTCGAACATCTTCTGCATTTCCCTCTGGTACGCAGCCGCCTCGCTGCTGATCGTCGCAGCCTTCTGGCGCAAGCCCTGCGTATTGACCATTACCTTCGCCATGTTAAGTCCCTCCTTCGTTGTTTTCGTGCTGTTGCTGTGCTGCTCGCCTGCATGTTTCCCGTTTTCCTGTTTGCTGCCGAAATAAGTGATTAGACCAGAATCAGCAAATCGCCGCTGGCAATCTGCAATTCGCGGAAGGTTTTGCTTTCCGCCAGCATCTCGCCGTCCATCTTGAACAGCAGCGGCCGCTGCAAAAACGGCAGCTTCTGCTCGCTGACTTTGCAGAACATCTGCTTCATGGTCGGCGTAATGTCCTTCACCTGAATGTCATATGGGATTTTGAAATCAAACGCCAGTCCCGACATGGATGCCCGGACGCGGACAAGCACCTTGTCTTCCATGCTTCCAGCCGCCTTTCTATTAAGCGTTCGTCAGCATCAGGCAGCTTGTCGGCTCACCCTGATGCACCAGACAGCCGAATGGGCCGTCCATTTCCGCCACTTTGCCTTCAATCTCCAGCGCGCTCTGCCAAGAGCAGCCCTTGCCGAGCCACAGGCCGTTCCGCACGCAGCTGCGCCGATACCATTCTTCCATGCGCAGCGAGCCGTTCACGTTCGCCGATTCTTCCACCAGAATCAGGTGCAGCGCGTAATTCGCCGAGCCGCGCAGGAGGACAACCTGCATGGATGCCGTCGTCTGGTTCGAGTCCTTGATGGCCTCCATCAGGTTCTTGTAGCCGCAGATGATGTAGACCTCCTCCGAGAACGTCGGGGTCGGTTCGCCTTTCATCAGCGCCGTCTTGTAGGCGTTGTTGCGCGCCAGATTCGTCCGCTGCAGTTCATTGATGATGTTCATGCACGCTTCTTTATCGTGCACCACCTGCACCCGCTCCGACTTGATGTTCAGCGTCTGCCCGAGGTCAAGCACAGTCACTTTGCGCTCCGGGCAGAGGGCGAGCATTTCCGTCAGCCGCTCCACAAACGGGAATTTTGGGCGGTCGCGGTAGAGAATCACGTTGGCGAAGTTTTCCTTCAAATTCCATTCCACCGGCATCATCGTCGTGCGGCTGATGCCAATCGGCACGCGGTTCATCGGAATCTTCTCCGGCGCTGCGGTCAAATCCGCCACGCTGACGAACGGCGGCAGCACCCGCACCCTCGGCGCACGCTGTTCCGGATACTGCTCCGCCACGCGCCTGCTCATTTCGATGAATGCCGCGTGGACTTCATTCGTCGTGTCCGCCATCTTCGCCACTTGGAACTCCAGAATCCGCTCGTCGCGGAAAATGCCGCTGCCAACCCGGCTGCACGGCTCCATGCCTTCCGTCCTGCCCAGCACGTCGAAGTAGCTTCCGCTGTCCGCCAGCTGCAAGCAGTATTTCTGCGTGAAGTTCTGCGTATCGCGGATGCGCATGGTCGTGCTCGTCGTCACCGCCACCATGAAGTACATGTGGAAGCGCGTGCCTTCGCGCATCAGCTGGTGGAGCAGCGCCGCTTCATCCTCGTACGTCTCCTGCAGAGCGGCGTAGTTGTTGATGATAATCAACAAATCCGGCATTGTGCTGCCCGATGCGCTGCGGTAAAGCTGGATGTCGCCCGCATAATCCGCCAGCACCTTTCTGCGTCTGCTGATTTCCTGATTCAGCCACTTGATGAAGTTCTGGAACTTCTCATCCTCGCCGCCGACAATCACGTCGCCGACCTGCGGCAGGCTTGCAAAGAGCCGCCCGGCTTCCGCCGCGTAATCAAGACAGTAGATGTTGAGCATATCCGGCCCGTGGTGCTCGCACAGCGACGCAACCATTGCCGCAATGAACTCGTTTTCGCCCGAATTGGGCATGGCGTAGAGCAGAATGTTGCCGTCGCTGAGGTTAATTTTCAGCGGATACTGCCGCTGCTGCGCCGGGTCGTCCACCATGCCAATCACGGCTTCCATCTGCTCCGGATGGATTTCCGCCGGGTACGTTTCCGCCAGCCACGAGAGGGTAATTTCGTCCGGGTCAAGCGGGGGAAGCCAAATCTGCGCCGGAATGACGGAGAGCTTTTCTGCTTCTTCCGCAATGTGTTCGGTCACGGCGCTGACCTGCTTCAGCCCGCTTTCGTTCTCCCGGCGGCCCGTCGGCTGCTGCTTCAGCACCGCACTGCCATAATCGTTGAGGATTTCCAGCGAAGTATCCGGCTGCTTGCGATAGTACGGCAAATCCGTATCCGGCGCGCCGCTCCATGCACTCTGCCCCAGCACGAACAGCTCGTTGCTGCCCACCTGCAGGTAGAAGCGCCCCGTGTTGACCAGCGTGCTGGCTTCCGGGCGGCCAAGCATCTGCATACTGTCACTGCGATCCTGCACCTTCAGGCAGACGCGGAAGCGCGTGTTGCCGACAATCTGCTCGTTGACGACACCGGACGGTTTCTGCGTCGCCAGAATCAGGTGGATGCCCAAGCTGCGCCCGATGCGGGAGATGCTGATGAGGTCATCCATGAATTCCTGTTCCTGCTGCTTCAGCTCCGCAAATTCGTCCGAGACGATAATCAGGTGCGACATCGGCTCGCTGACTTCGTGCTTGCGGTACATTGCCTGATACTGATAGATGTTCGGGCTGCTGATGCCGCGCTTCATCTGCAATTCGCTGAAGACCTGCTGCCGCCGCTGCACCTCGCTCTTGATGGATACCATCGCCCGGTGAATACCCTGCCGTCCGCCAAGGTTCGTAATCGTGCCCACGACGTGCGGCAGCTTGCGCAGCGTTTCCGACATGCCGCCGCCCTTGTAGTCAATCAGGATAAAGTTGACTTCCAGAGGCGAATAGTGCGCCGCCAAAGACAGCAGATAAGTGATGATAAATTCCGATTTGCCGGAGCCAGTCGTGCCTGCAATCAGGCCGTGCGGGCCATGCGCCTTTTCGTGAATATCCAGCAGCACCGGGCTTCCGTATTTATCCACCCCAATCGGCGCTGCAAGGCTCTTGATGGGGTTGCTGATTGCCCAGCGGTTGCGCACCTGCAGCTGGTCAACCCGACCGCAGCGCATCATAGCATAGAACGTGAGCATCGACGGGAGCACATTCTCCTTGCCCTCGCTCAAGTGCGTCCGATTCAGGCTGATCGCCAGCTGGCGCACCTGCTCCTCGTCAATCGCCTTGTCCACTTGGAACGCCACCGGCTCGGAGTCGCTCTTGGCAATGTTGCGGTACAAAAGCCCCTGCTGCTCCGAAACCGTCACGACGGAGTGGCACTCGCGCGGCAGTTCGCTCGCCCTGCCCGCCAGCGCAATCACGCTCAAGTGCGTCTGCGGCAACTCTTCCAAATGGTCGGCAATGTCGCCGCACTGCTCCAGCAGCTCCTTGCTCGCCGCAATCAGGATGCAGTGCGCTGTCGGTGCATCCTCCCCCTTTGTCATGAACTTTTCCAGATACGTTCCCAGCGCGGAAATGCCGTCGCCGCTGGCCGCAATGGCGCGGAAATTGCCCTCGTCATCCCACCCGTGGGGAAACCAGCGGACAAACTCCCACGCGTCTGCCTCCGCCGCATCGTAGAGGAACGCCAGCTTCAAGTCCTGATAGCTGTGCAGGGCGGTCAGCTGCACCAGCATCCGCTGGAGGTAGTGCATCCGCTCCGCATAGTGCCCGATGATGCCGATAATCCGCATATCCAGCAGCGAAACCGTCAGCGGTATTCCCTCAACGAGCCACTGCTGTTCCGCCAGCGAATCCAAGCGCTGCTTCATCCGGTCTTCAGTCATGGAGAAATGCGCCGACGGGAAGCGAATCTTCGCGTTCACCGGCAGCGTCGCCAGCCCCAGCCGCAGGGAGAGGAAATCCGCATGATACGGGGTGCGCTCCCACAGGTTCGGCAGCATTTCCATCACGCGCGTGTAGCTTTCCTGCACATCCGGCGCGGTTTTCAGCTGCTCTTCCCGCTGAAGGACGGATGCCTCGTGAATTTTCCGCTCCACGTCATCCAGATACGCCGAATACTTGCTGATTCGCTTTTCTTCGTTCTTCTGGCTCTTATGCTCGGTGTATTTGCGCGTCGCAAACGGGAAAACCATGCTGCTCATCAGCATTCCGCCCGCCATCACCAGCGACGGCAGCGCGCTCATGATGCTGCCGCCGTTCGTCTGCACGTTCTGCAGCGATATGAACGCCATCATGATGGAGGACATGCTCATCGTCAACGACGAGCCCATCGTCAGCAGCAGCGGTTGCTCGTTGCGCACCTCCTGCGTCGGCGGTGCATCCACTTCCATTTCCAGTGGCTTCACCTCGCGGTAAATGCGCGGGGAACGGTCGAAGCGCCGCTCGAAGGATTCGCTGCGCTGGATTCCGCCGTTCTGTGCCTTGGCCTTCGGCGCTTCAGGCAGCGTCCCCATCAGACGCTCGTGAATCGTGACCGGGATGTGCGGCGAATTGATGGCAAGTGACTTGCCCAGATACACCATGCGCAGCCCAAACAGGTCAATCACGTCGCCCACCTGCAGCTGCCATGATGTGACGCATTTGCCATTGACGAACGTGCCGTTGCTCTCCGCGCCATTGTCGTCCTTGAGCGTCGCCCGCCCGCCCTCGATGCTCAGCAGCACCTGCGTACTGCACAGCAAATCCAGCGGATAGGTAATGTCGCAGTACTCAAAGCCGACGGAGATGAGGTCATGCGCCGGGAGCGTCAGCAGGCGCACCTGCTGGCTGACCGGCTGGGACAGCAGAAAGAAGATGTTGTCATTTTCCGGCAGTCCCGCCGCCATGATGCGGTAACTCTCGTTGCAGCGCAGCTCGCACTGTTCCACAGGCTGATCGCGGTCAAGCAGGATTCCGGTGGTGGTCGAGTACATCTGCCACATGTCGCCCAGACCTTCCAGTTCAATCAGCGGATGGCGTTCTCCTTCCAAATCCGTGTAAGAAAGAATGTACTTGCCATCCCCCTGATCCGGCAACATCCGTTCACTAATTCCATAGTGTATATGAAATAACTGTAAGTACATTTCGATGGCACCTCTCCGTTATTATTTGGTAACCCGAAGTGCTTTATCTCCCAGAAACCGATATGTTTTTAACGATTTTTGATATTTGTATTTACTCGGCAAGAGTCTGCCCGGTTCTGCCCCTGCCTTCGTGCCGTACCTCCTTCCCAGCGACTTTATCCACTATATTTGTCCCCAGAGTATGCTTATAATTAGTATATCATCCCAGCATATTTCTGTCAACCATTCTTTGCTTGAAGTTTCATCTTTTTGCCTGTAAAATTGCATCTCATTATCAGTTGAATTCTTTCATCCCGCTATTTATACTATTTCCAATTAAAAATGCACCACATCCACTGCCTACGAGTAATGCTGATGATTGTATTTTTTGAAAGGTGGCGAATCGTCTCACAAAGGCGGTTCACCACCTTTTCCAACGTGGCAAAGACCTCGTTTCGGAAACCCTGCGTGCGAAGTTCACGCCAAATCTGCTCAATCGGATTCATTTCGGGCGTAGAGGGCGGAATATGCAAAATAGTCATATTTTCCGGCACTTCCAGCTTGCTGGACTTATGCCACGTTGCGCCGTCACAAACGACAACCACAATATCGTTCGGAAATTCATCGCGCAGTCGATTCAGAAAAAGCTGCATACATTTTGTGTTACAATATGGAATCACCAAAAGAAACTTTCACCCGTCATCGGCTCAACCGCACCATAAACATACCGATATTCGCGAATATGGATTCGCTGGATGTGTACGCGCTGTTTTCCAACGCGCTGGACAACGCCATTCAGAGCATTAAGCACATTGAGGAGCCGACAAATCGCTTCATCGACCTCAAAATCAGCAGCAAAATGGGCGTTATTTCCATCAGCGTTCGTAACTACTGCGAGAAAGCGCCGAACTTCAAGAACGGCTTGCCCGTCACGCAGCAGGACCCGAACGTACACGGTTTCGGGATGCTTTCCATGCGTGCCGTGGTGCGAAAATACGGCGGCGAAATGCGTGTAAAGTACGAGAACCACATTTTCGACTTGGGGTTGTTGTTCTACCCGGCGGAGGAATCCGCAAAGGACAGCGCGTCTTGCTGAAAAAAACATCCTGAAAAGCATCCAAAACATCAGCGCCCTCACCGGATGGCAAATCCGGCGAGGGCGCTTTATACAGGGTGGTATTACTGAATCGGGTGCTTTTTCTTCGTTTTGCGGATGCGTATCACGCCAATCAGCACAACGAGCAGCCACATGACGACATTGAGCGCAATCAGCCCAATCTGCCAGTAGGGCATAGCATAGCGGTACACAATTCCTTCACCCTTGCCATTCATGGCGTTGGAATTGGTAACAACATACAGGATGTTCTTCACAGCCTGCCGCATTGCCACCAGATGGGTGCTATTGACTGCGCTGCCCGTGGTGGAAGGCAGATAACCCTGCGTCAGGTAAAGGTCGCCACCCGCGCGAATCATCTGATTCGGGGGCATATAGGCATTCTGCACGCTGTAATCGGTGATAACCATGCCCACGAAGCCCCATTCCTTGCGCAGCACGTCGGTCAGCAGGGTGTAGCTGCCGCCCGTCCACACATTGCCGATGCGGTTGAAGGAGGACATGATGCCCTTCGTATCCGCCTGCTTGACGATGATTTCAAACGGCTTCAAGTAGATTTCGCGCATCGTCTGCTCATCCGCCCACGTCACCAGCCCGTTTGCGTCGCGGTTCGTCTCTTGGTCATTGAGCACAAAGTGCTTGACGTAGGTATACACGCCCTTGCTGTTCGCGCCGTTGACCACGTTCGCGCCCATCAGACCTGTCAAGAGCGGATCTTCGGAGTAATATTCCCAGTTGCGCCCGGAGAAGGGACTGCGATGGATATTGACTGCCGGCGCGTACCAGCCGGAGTAGGTGCGGCCATCGCCGTTGGTGTAGCCGACCAACCCCTCGATGCCAATCATCACGCCCATATCGTGCGCCAGCTGCTTGTTCCACGTTGCCCCAACGACGCACTCGGACACATAGAAGCAGGTGTCATGCACGGACGGGTCACCCATGAAGTTGGTGAAACCAGCCGGGCCGTCAGGGTCAATGGTGGCTGGCTTGCCGATGCGGTCAATTTTCGCGGTGTTGAAGTTGCCCGTGCCAATCATGTTCGCCATTTCGTCCACCGTCAGATAGTCCAAAATGGTTTCCCAGCGCGGGTCGTCGTAATCCGCTGCCCACTTGCCGTCCTCATCCTTTTGCAGCAATTCGTACAGCTGGATGTACTTGTCCGCCGTCACGCCCTGCTGATATGTTTGCTCAGTGTAGTACGGTTCGTTTTCATCATCATAGGTGAAAGTCATGCTTTGGATGAACTCGGCGTCCACCTCGCGCTCCTCAGCGGTCGGTGCAGCAATGGTCTTGCCGCGGAAGTCCTCGCGCGTCATCAGCGTGGAAACGCCTGTTTCTTCGTCCACAAAATGCTCGCTCATATAATTGAAGCGATTCTCCACGGTACTGCCTTCCGTCACACCCGCATCGTAGAAGAAGCCATCCGCGGGTACATGGTAGGTGATGCGCAGCGGGTTGTCATTCCAACACTGGTGCGCATTTCTGCCGATGCGGATGGCGTAGTTGCCGCCCTCCACCTCGTAGCCCCTATGGCCGTTGTGGTTCGCATCGTCGTAGTCGTAGGACGCCATGCTCTTCACCGGCAGCGACAGCGTAACAATATCGGATTCGCCCGGCTGGAGCAGCGCCGTTTTCTCGTATGCACCCAGTGCAACATAGGACTTCTCAATCTGCCCGGACTTGTACGGCGCGGTGTAGTACAGCTGCACCACGTCCTTGCCCGCCACGCTGCCGGTGTTGGTGACTTTGACCTGCACCTGAATTTCGCCGTCCGCGGTCAGGTCAACAGAATTGTCCGTGGAATCAGCAATTTCCCAGTCGAAGGTCGTATAGCTCAGGCCATAGCCAAACGGGTAGACCACATTCTCCTTGTACCAGTCGTCGTTGCCGAAGTCCGCCTCGTCGTACGCTTTCGTTTCGTAGTAGCGGTAGCCGACGTAGATGCCTTCCTCGTACTCCACATAGTAGTAGCCGGAGCCGGAGCCGCCCAGCATATACTGGTTGCCGCCGTCCGACAGGTTGTCGCCGAAATTCTTGTAGGAGGGAGCCGCAGTGAAATCCGTCGCGAAGGTATCCACCAGACGGCCGGAAGGATTGACGCTGCCGTTCAGAATCTTGCCCAGCGCATTAATACCGGAGCTGCCGGGGCTGCCAATCCAAATAGCCGCGTCAATGCCATCCATCTCTTCAATGAAGCCCAACTCCATCGATGTAGCGCAGTTGATGACGACAACCACCTTGCCGAACTTGCCGCTGCTGACAACCTCGTGAATCAGATCTTCTTCGTTCTGGTCAAGTTCAAGATAATGTTGCCCGTCCTTCGCGCCCGCGACGTTCGCGCCGCCGTAGGAAGTTACCATCGTACGGGGCAGGTCAAAGCCTTCGCCGCCGATGCGGGAGAGGACAATCAGTGCCACGTCATGGTACGCATCGTAGCTGTTTTTGACCGCGGCGGTGTATTTGGCCTGCGGGGTTTCGCCGATAGCAAGACCCGTCGTGCTCGCGCCGATAGCGGGGTTGGAGTCGCGCCCCTCGCCAGATTCGCTGTTGTTGTAGAAGCTTTCCAGCGTAGGATTTACGTCAAAGCCCGCATTGCGCAAGGCGGTATACAGGCTCATATTATTCGCCGCGTTGCCGCCGCCCGAACCGGATCCTCCGCACACCAGATCGACGGAGTTTTTGCCGAACACGCTGATTTTCACGTTCTGCCCCGTCAGCGGCAGGGCGTTATCCGTGTTCTTCAGCAGCACGAAGCCTTCGGAGGCAATCTCCTCGTTGAGCAGCATCGCCTGCTGGAGCGCAAGCTGCTTCTGCTGCCGGGCGGAGAGCGCATTGCCATTGGCATCCACATCGAAGGATGACACCGTGGGCATGAACTGCTGGAAATCAGAAGTGCTCTTGATGTAATACTGATAGGCGGAAGGGTCGCCGGAGACGAGCACGCTGCGTTCGCGCCCCAATATGGTGGAAACCGTGTTGGAGAGGAATACATTTTGCGTCACAACGACCGATGCGGAGGTGACAATCAGCACAATCACCAGCGACACAATCAGCCAGACGCGGTTGTACTTCCAAATATGCTTGATGAGTTTCTTCATAGACAGGTTTTCCATCCCTTTCTCGGTATCCGCTCAGTCGGGATGAGGTTTCCCCCACCCTGGCGCAATGCGCCTTATTGGATGTTGTAGGAATAGGGCTGCCACGTCAAGTTTGCCGATGTCTGCACGCGGATGCAGTCGATAATCGGGCCGCCGATACGTTCACCGCCGATGAGGAGGTTATCGCGAATGACAAGCTGCACCACATTCTCGCCCTCGTTGAGCGTGAGTCCGCTCGACACCGTGTACTCCTTGAACGCACTGACAACGTTCGTTGTGCCGGTCACGGTCATATCCGCATAGTTGATTTCTGTACCGTTGAGCAGAATTCCAAGGTTGGACGGATTGAAGGTCACTGTGCCGATTTCGCTGGACAGGGAGACATACAGCGAAACATCTGACACCTGCTTGTCGCTGTCAAAGCGGAAGGTGAACGTCAGCCCGTCCATATAGGTGTAGCCCACCGCGCGCATATTGGAAGCATCGGGGAACATCTGAATCATGTTCGCGCCGGATGCGCCGCCCGACCAGCCCGAACCCTGCAGTCCGTCGAGATTGGTTAATTCCGCTTCCATCACGCCGTTCTGCACCGCGCAGGGCTTGTCGTAGATGGTCAGGTAGACCGTCGCCTTGGTAGCGGTGTAGCCTTCTGCTTCCGCATTGACGTAGAAGTATGTGCGGGCAAAATACTGCTCCGGGACACCAGACACCGTGCCGTCGGACGCAAGGGTCAATCCTGCTGGCATGGTTGAACCGGAAGCAAGGCTGTAGGTGATTGGCTTGCCTTCAGGCGTTTCCGCCGTCGCCACGGACGCGTGGTATTCGCTGCCGACGGTGGCGGCTTCCAGCGTCATGGAGCTGTACGCAATCTTCGCTTCGCTGATGGTAATGGTGTACTTGCACTTGTCCGTCTCACAGCCCTGCGCGGACGCAATAACCGTGAACTTCGTTTTACCCGCCTTGGTGGGCGTACCGGCGATGGTCCCGTTGGGATATAGCGTCAGCCCTTCTGGCAGAGTATCGCCATCCTTGAGGGCATATTCCACATGGTTGTCGTTGCTGGCAATCGCGTCGGATCGAATCACACCATCCAGGTAAACTTCCGTGCCCAGATAGAGACTGGTCAGTTCCTTCTTGGATTCCGCAAACGTCACCGTACCTGAAATATCGCTCTGTTCTTGTGCACCGCGGATGGACATGCTGAAAGTCGCTACGGTGTCGGAATACCCTTCCGCCGATGCCTTCACAGCAATCTCGCAGCTGCCTGCCTTTTCGGGAATGCCGACCAGCAGCCCGTTTTCAAAAGCCAGTCCTGCGGGCAGCTGAGAATCATCCTCCAGCGTGTAGTTCGCTTTGGCATTGCCGGACAACTTCGCCGTGTAGTATTCGCCCACACGCGCCGTCGCCAGCGTACCGCCCTCGTAAGCAATTGCCGGGGCGGTGATGCGGATGGTGAAATTCGCTTCCGCTTCCTTGCAGTCGGAGGCAGAAGCCACGATGGTCACTTCCGTGTCGCTGGCTTCATTCACCTGACCGCTGATGGTGCCGTCCTGCGCAAGGGTCAAGCCCTTCGGCAGAGCGCTGCCGTCCTTCAGCGCATAGGTGATACTGCCGCTGCCAGTCGCCGATGCGACGGATGCGCTCACCGCTTCACCCTGCGCCGCGCTGATTTCACCGCCCGCATAGGACAGCACACCCTCCGCCACGGCGATGGTGAAATCCGCATCAACGGACGTATTGCCTGCTGTCGCGGTTACGGTGAAGCTCGTGCTGCCCTTTGCAGCAGGCGTACCCGTAATCACGCCGGTCGAGGAAAGGCTCAAGCCTGCAGGCAGTTTGCTGCCGTCCTTGAGCGCATAGGTGATAGCATCCGCGCCCGTCGCTGTTGCCACGCTGACGCTGTAACTGACGCCCACCTGCGCATCCGTCAGGAGCGTCGCCATGTATTCCAGCTTCGCGCCGCAGGATGTCAGCCCCAGGCAGAGCAGCGCCAGAATGCACACAAGCATCAAATACCGAAACCGCTTCTTCATCTTCGTTTCTCCTTGCATCCATTGATAAAAGCAGGGCTGCGGTTGACCCACAGCCCTGCGGACAACCCACCGCGGGAGTTAAGTTACTTAGTCGGCCGGATTCACCACGAAGTGGAATGCGGCTTCCGCATCCTTGTAGCCGGCAGCGTGTGCGCCAATGGTCACATCAACGCCTTCTTCTGCCGTCGCCGTTGTGGGCACGCCGGCAATAATGCCGTTCGGATACAGCGTCAAGCCATCCGGCAGGAAGTTCAGGAACTTCACTTCCCAGCCCGTTTCGTTGATGACCAGCGCGTAGCCGGTGGTGTGCGTGTAAGTCACGCTGGTGTAATCCGCAGTCGTTGCCGTGCCGACGGACACGCAGTAGTATTCGCCGACCTTCGCTGCGGGCAGATTGACGGCCGTGTAGGTCACGTCGCCAATGTAGTCCTTCACATAGACGACTGCGGGGTAAGTCACGCTCGTGCCGTCGGAGGGGTCAGTCGCGGTGATGATGGCGGTGAAGCGGCCCGCTTCTGTGGGCAGACCTTCAATCGTGCCGTTCTGCGTCAGAGACAGGCCTTCCGGCAGCTTGCTGCCCTCGCCCAGCGTGTAAACCAGCGCAGGATTGTTGCCCACGCCGCCCTTGCCGGACTGGACATACATCTGGAAGGAAGCGCCGCGCTGCGCCACGCCCACATAGTTGTCAATCTGCTTCAGTTCGCCGACGGTAACCTGGAACCAAGCGACCTGCCAGCCGATGAACTCGTCGCCGTCCTTCACAGCCACCTTGAAGCTGTACACGCCGTCCGCCGTATCCGCGGCGATCGTGCCCGTCACCGTACCATCCGCATTCAGCGTCAGGCCTTCCGGCAGCTTGCCGTCGCACAGCTCGTAGACAACACCGTCAAACAGGTCAGATGCAACCGTCAGTTTGTCTGCATCCACATTGTCGCCGGGCATGTAGCAGCCGAGATCGTTGCGAGCCGCCGTGTCGTCTGCGTAAGTGGTCACATGGTTCATCACGTTGCTCTGCGCCACAACGTAGAGGATATTCTTCGCTGCTTCGCGTAAGCAGTAGATGTTGGTGGGATCGTTCTTCGCCCAGTCGCTGGTCACATCCATGTCAATCTTGCCCAGCATCGCCAGCGCCATATCGCCGCCACCGCGAATCATGCGTGCATTCTTCATGTAGCCGTTCTGGCCGTCGGTGATGGTCATGCCCTTGAAGCCCCATTCACCGCGCAGGATGTTCGTCAGCGTGCGGTAGTCCTCGCCGACCCACACATTGCCGATGCGGTTGAAGGCGGTCATGAGCGCCATTGCGTCCGCCTCTTCCACCACAATCTGCTCGACCTTCATGTACACTTCGCGCATGGTCTGCTCCGTCGCGTAGGTCAGCAGACCCGTCTGGTCGCGATCCTGCTCGGTGTCGTTCAGGAAGAAGTGCTTGTCGTACATAATCAGGCCGCGCTTCTGCGCCGCCGCCGTCAGGCTTGCAACCATCTTGCCCGCCAGTACCGGATCTTCCGCAAAGTACTCGAAGTTGCGGCCGGAGAACGGCGTGCGGTATAGTGATAGGTAATCCTTTGGCGAACTCACCTCCGGATTTTCCCCCACTCCAA
>OIYO01000696.1_pt1 | contig 24881 bp, 25 predicted proteins | sample 1588191 | NCBI WGS metagenome assembly OIYO01 (sample SAMN03283275) | human gut metagenome | biome: human-associated habitat; material: feces | host: Homo sapiens | place: Peru | collected 2012 | reverse complement strand
CTCCTATCAAATCATAACCACTTGCTTTAGTTATCTTACATTTAACGAATTTTCCTTCTAATGCTTTATCCACCATTTCTATATATATCAATCCATCTATATCTGGCACTTCTCTATAGCTTCTTCCTACATAATATTTTCCATCAAATGTTTTTGTTTCTATTAATACTTCTAATTCTTTTCCTACCATTTCTTGCTGAGTTTCACTTGCTATTTTTTGTTGAAGACTCATTATTTTGTTATATCTACTTTTCTTTGTCATAGGATGAATTTGATCTTTTAATTTTTCTGCTGGTGTTCCTTCTTCTTTAGAAAAACTAAATGCTCCTAATCTTTCAAATCTTGCTTCTTTAACAAAATCGTACAATTCTTCAAAATCTTCTTTAGTCTCACCAGGGAATCCTACCATTACTGTTGTACGAATTACTACTCCTGGAATTTCTTTTCTTAATCTTTTTATTAGATTTCTTATTGTTTCTCCATTACTTTTTCTATTCATTCTTTTTAAAACACTATTAGATATATGTTGAATTGGAATATCAAAATATTTACAGATTTTATCCTCATTTTTTACAACTTCTATTAATTCGTCTGTAATTGTTTCTGGATATGCATATAAGAATCTAATCCATTTTAATTTTTCTATTTTGCAAAGTTCCTTAAGTAATTCTGCTAGTTTAGATTCTCCATATATATCTATTCCATATTTTGTAGTGTCTTGCGCTATTATGATTAGTTCTTCATATCCTTCATTTGCAAGTTTTTTAGCTTCTTCAATTACATCTTCCATTTTTCTACTTACAAATGGTCCTCTTATATATGGAATTGCACAATATGTACATTTGTTACTACATCCTTCTCCTATTTTTAGATATGCATAGTTTTTTCCTGTTGTAACAATTCTTTCCATAAATTCATTATATGTTGGCATTGGAAGTGGCTTTATTTCAGATATTTTAGTACTTGTTTTTGTTTTTGACTTTTCTACTATATCTCTTTTTAATAAATCTTCTATTTTATTCCATAATTTATCATATTCATCTATTTTGATGAATAAATCAACTTCTGGCAAAGCTTTTATTAATTCTTCATAATATCTTTGTACTAAACATCCCATTACAATTAGATATCTACATCTTTTATTTTTATATTCTGCCATTTCTAAAATAGTATTAATTGCCTCTTCTTTTGCAGATTCTATAAATCCACATGTGTTGATAACCAAAATGTCTGCATCTTCTGGATTATTTACTATTTTGTAATTGTTGTTTTTGAACATTCCGATTGCTACTTCTGTATCTATTAAATTCTTACTACATCCTAATGATATAAAACCTACATTCATTTTTTCTATTATTGCTCCTTCTTTTTAAGATCGGGGAAATTTGTACAAATGTCCCAAAAAGAACCGTCCCCAATGGGACATCACTCTTTGTGACTACATATATGTTTTCTTGTCATTTCCATTAAATCTAGTTTTGTAAATCCTTCTATTTGTGTTTTTGTTCTATCTTTTTTCAATTTTTCTTCTAATAAGTTTTGTATTTTTTTCTTATTTTCATCATTTTGCATATCAATATAGTCAATTATTATAATTCCACCAATATCTCTTAGTCTTAGCTGTCTTGCTATTTCAATTGTTGCTTCTTCATTTACTTTGTATATTGTTTGTTCTACATTTTTACTACCAGTATATTTTCCTGTGTTTACATCAATTGCTGTTAATGCTTCTGTTTTATCTATTGCTATAAATCCTCCACATTTTAGCCAAATTTTTCTATTTTCCATTTTTGATATTTCTTTTTTTATGTCATATATATCCATAATATCTTGATTTTCTTTTAATTCTATTTTTGTATCATTTAAGTAATTGCTCTCTTCTTTAAATTTTAGCATTTTTTGATATTCATTTTGTTCATTTGTAATGATTTTGTGTATTGATTTTTCTGGTAAATCTAGAATCATTTTTTCAACTATGCTTTCAGATTTTGCTATTAATTTTGGTTTATTTTCTTTATCATTTTTGAATTTTCTTTCAATTTCATTCCATCTTTTTTCTACATTTTTTATATCTTCTATTATTTCTTTATCTTTTCCTACTGCTGATGTTCTTATTACTGCACCATTGCCTTCACTTAAATTTTCTTTTACAATTTTTATTAGTCTTTCTTGTTCTTCTTTATCTTCTATTTTTTGCGATACTGTTATTATGTTTGTATGTGGCATTAATGCTATATATTTGCTTGATAAATTTATATGTGTTGATACTCTTGCTCCTTTTTGGATGTTGCTATCTTTTTTTACTTGTACTAATATTTTTTGCCCAGATTTTGCTATATCTTTTATATCTATTTTTTGTTCTGTTTTTTCTTGTTTTTCATCTATTTTAGGTAATATGTCTTTTAAATGTATAAAACTATTTTTTTCTGTTCCAATATCTACAAATGCTGCTTGCATTCCTTTTATTACATCGCATATTACACCAATATAAATGTTTCCTTCTTTTCTATTAGAATTTTCTTCATCTGTATAATATTCTATTAGTTTTCCGTTTTCTAATAAAGCTATTTCTTTTTGCTTATCATCTTTGTTTATTAATATTTCAAACATTGTGTCAATCCTTCCCCTAATTAAATTTATTCATTGCGATATCTATGCCATTTTTTAAAATTTGTTCTACAGCTTCTGCCGCTTTATTTACTCCTTCTTGTAGTATCTTTTGTTCTTCTTCCGGAATTTTTCCTATTACATAATTTATCATATCGTTTTTATATTCTGGTTGTCCAATTCCTACTCTTATTCTTCCAAAGTCTGTTGTTTGTAAATTCTCTACAACTGATTTCATTCCATTATGAGACCCTGGACCACCTTTTTTTCTAATTCTGATATTTCCTTTTTCTGTGTCTATATCATCATATATTATTATTATTTCTTCTGGATTTATATGGTAAAAATCAATAGTTTCTTTTACTGATTCTCCACTTAAATTCATGTATGTTTGTGGTTTTAGTAAAATTACTTTTTTGTCTTGTATTGTTCCTATTCCATATAGTCCTTTGAATTTATTTTTATTAACTTCTATATTGTTTTTTTGAGCCAGTTTATTTATTGTATCAAATCCCATATTGTGTCTTGTATTTGCATATTCGCTTTCTGGATTTCCTAAACCTACTATTAAATACATTTTTAGTTTTCCCTTTCACTTGTTTCGTTCATTTATTGTAATACAAGAAACTTTTAAATTAGAAAAATTTAAATAGTCCTTTTCCTTTTTTATTTTGTTTTTTATTTGCTAGTTTTGTGTCATCGCTGTCGTTATCATCGTCTTCGCTTTCTTCATCTTCTTCGTCGTCGTCATAGTCTTCGTCATCTTCTTCGTATTCCTCATCGTCGGCATCATAATCTTCGTCGTCTTCGTCGTCTTCGTCATCTTCTTCGTATTCCTCATCATCGGCATCATAATCTTCGTTGTCTTCGTCATCTTCTTCGTATTCCTCATCATCGTCGTCATAGTCTTCGTCATCTTCTTCGTCTTCTTCATCATCGTCGTCATACTCGTCTTCTTCTTCATATTCTTCAATATATTCTACATCTTCTTCAGGAATTTCTGTTTTGAATATATCATCTTTTATCTCTTCCTCTTGTGCCGTTTCCTCTAATTTAAACTCTGATAAATCTTTTTCAAATTTTTCACTTATTTCATTTTGGAATACTTGGTATATATTTTTGATTTCTTCAATTCTCCAGTAATTTGAATTTATAATTGTTCCTGTTTTAATTTTTATATTGTTAATCTCTTCTTCAAAATTCTTTTCTTTTTCTTCTATATTTTTTAGATATTCTTTGTTATATAACTCTTTATATGCTTTTTTAGTTGCTTTATTTGAAGTCTCTTTTAAAATCAATTCATACAAATTATTGAATTGTTGCATGTCCAATTCTAAATTGTTACAATTTTCTGTCATTAATTGTTTATGTGCCTTTATTCCGTTTATTGCTGCTATTCTTTCATTATCTAGAAAGCTTACTATATACATCTTTTGAGCTTTTAAGAATGCTAATTTAACACTAGTATCTCGTAATGCATTCTTATATTTGTCTAATTTTATTTCATCATTATTAAGCTCTGCTAATAGTCTTTTCATTTTATCATATATTGTTATATAGCATTCCGCTTCTTTTTTTGCTATTTCATTTCTGATATTTACTGAATTTTCTATGGCCTCTTTATTAAATGGTACTCTCTCATCTTTTCCATTATTAATCATTATCTCTATAATTTCTTGTTTATAGTTTTCATCTTCTGAATTGATAAATTCTTTTATATTTTTTATTATGCTTGAATTTATTTCATTTATATCATTATTACATTTTTCTATAATTTGAATATGATTTTTTTCTTCCGCTCTTCTATTTCTTGAATATTTATTTCTTTCTTTTTGTTTATCAGAAAATTCGGTTAATGCTTTTATAAATTCTTCTCTCAACTCTTTTAATCTAGTATTGTTTTTATCTATATTTTCTTCGACTTTTTTTAATTTTTTTTCAATAATTTCTGGTTCTTCATCAAGGCTGTCAAATAATTGATTTCTTTCTTCTTCAAAATTAATGTTAGATTTATATATTGTTTTTTGTTCTTTTTGTATTTCTCTTATTTCGTTTGCTACTTTATCAAATTCATTTATAACTTTATCTTCTCCTTCAAGGATAGATTGATACTTTTGTATTTCTTCAATTATTTCTTTGTAGTCTTTGTATACAGTTTTTAAATTTGTTTTTTTATCAAATCCAAATATATCATTAAAGTATTTTTCTAGTACAATTGCACTTCTTTCATACATAATTTATTCCCCCTGTATCTCTAATTTTTCACTATTTTATCATTTTTAAAACAAAATAACAAGTAATTACTATAAATTACTTGCTTTTTTTACTATTATTTTTCCGTGGTATTCCTACTACTGTTACATTATCAGGTATATTTTCCAACACTACACTATTTGCACCTATTTTTACATTATTGCCTATTTTTATTGGTCCTAGCACTTTAGATCCTGATCCCACCATTACATTGTTTCCTAAATCAGGATGCCTTTTATATTTGTCTTTTCCTGTTCCTCCTAGCGTACTATTATGATATATTGTGCAATTATCTCCAATTGTTGTAGTTTCTCCTATTACTATTCCCATTCCATGGTCTATAAATAATTTTCTTCCTATTTTTGCTCCTGGATGTATTTCTATTCCTGTGATGTGTCTTGCTATTTGAGATATTAATCTTGCCAGAAAATATAATTTTTTTCGATATAAAAAATGTGCTATTCTGTGGAAAAATATTGCATGAAAACCCGGATATAAAATTATTGCCTCTAATACATTTCTACATGCTGGGTCTTTTTTAGTTATATTTTTTGCATCTTCATATAATTCTTTTAAAACATTTGCCATAATATCACCTTTAGTAATATTATATGATGTCCCAAAAGGGACGGTTCTTTTTGGGACATTAATATTCTTCAATTTTTATATATATTTTATCTTCTAATGAATACTTTTTTTCTACTTCTAATTTAGTAATTTGATTATCATCTTTAAATGCAAATTTATTCATACTGTCTAAAATTGCTTTTACAATATTGTCTATATCTGGTTTTTTTGTTGGACTTATGTTGTTGTCTAACATTTCATTTATATCTGATTTTTTGGTAGCTTTAGGTATTGAAAAATATGCTATAATGCTTACTTTTATTCTTCCTTCTAATATTTTAAATTTAGGATATTTTAGTAAAAAGTATTGTTCTACTAGTGTTTCATAGTCTTTTGTTTTTGTTGGTGTATATACAATTCCTGTGTATGAATTTAATCTTGGTCTTCCTTTTCCTATTACTTTTCCTGGTACTTCAAATTCGTATATCATGATTTTCTCCTTTGCTTTCTATATATATATTAATATTTCTTCTATTTTATCTCCAAATTTCTCCATTTATATGACTGGTTAAAGCCATGATAATATCCAGCATATTCTTTTAAATTTTTCACTCTATTTTTAGCTCCTTGAAGTTCTAGTTCTCCCTTAAATTATATTTATTAATATTATCTATTGTAGCAAATCCATTTTTTTCTTTCACTTTCTCTAAAAATACAATTCCATCTAAATGGTCGCACTCATGTTGTACTAACCTTGCAAAAAAGCCATGTACTTGTTTTTCTATTTTTTCACCATTATCATTATAATAAGTCAATTCTATATTCTTATATCTTTCTACTTTACCTCTAATACTAGGTACACTCATACATCCTTCATATTGTATATCTGTCTCTTTGGATATTTCTCTCCAAGTAGGATTTATCATCGCTGTTATAGGTATTTCTTCAGCATCATTATATTTAATATTCTCTTTTTTAGTTCCTAGTACAATTATTCTTTTATTTATACCTATTTGTGGTGCAGCAATTCCTAATCCAGTCCCAAATTCCAATGTTGATTTTAAATCTTCTATAATGTCTAAGATATCTTCATTTATATTTTTTACATCTACTTCATCACTTGTCCTATTTAGAATAGGATCTCCAACTTCTCTAATTTTTAAAACTTTTCCCATATTTCCTACCTTTCTGAACTATTTCCAAAATAGAATAAGTTCAAATCTATTTACTGTATATACTGTAGCACTGATACGCACTCCACATGGCTGGTTGGTCGCTTAGGGACATAGATGAGTTACCTTGATTGCTACTTAGGAACATAGATTGTGAATTTGAATCTCCTCTACAAATAAATTTTATTGTATAAGGATCATACGTTCCATCTTCCTTTTCTTCTCCTATAATAATTTTTTCAATTAAACATTCAAATACTTCCCTATCAAACTCTTCTAATATAGTTCTATTAGCAAATATGTTTTTAAACTTTTCTAATCTAAGATTAATAGCTTCTTCATTTTGAATTTCGTCTTCTATTTCAGCTCTTTGTTTTTGTTTTTTCTCTAATGATTTTGCTATTTTTATCCTTTTTGCTTCAAATTGGTCATTAGTAATAGTTTCTTCTAATTTCATATCTACTAAATTATTCATTTTATAATTTAGTTTTTCAATTTCTTTATCTATCTTTTCTAAAATACCATCTTTACCAATTTCGTTTAGAGTAGTTTCCATATTGCTAATAAAAGCTTCAATTATTTCACTATTATTGTTTACTAATAACTTATATGCTTCTAAAAAACATTCTTCTAAAATTTCCTCAGGTATTCCTTTACTTTTAGGGCATAAATCTTTTCCTTTTTTTACAAGATTAGTACATTGCCATACTCTTTTAGAATTATGAGTTCCAGAGTTCCAATTTCTCCTGGTATAATACTTACCACAGCACCCACAATAAATCATACTACTAAAAGCATATTTTCTACTATATCTTTCAAAACCTTTTCCGTGTCCTAATCTTCTATTTTCAGCTCTTTTTTCTAATATTTCGTGTGCTTTATTATAAGTTTCTACACTTACTATTGGCTCGTGATGATTTTCAATATAATACATATCTTCTTCGCCATAATTTTTTACTCTTTTATGAGAAATAGCGTCAATGGTAAATGTTTTTCCCATTAGCACATCTCCCTTGTATTTTTCATTTCTTATTATCCCTCTAATAGAAGATTCTTGAAATTTATTCCCCTTTATAGGTTTTTTACCTAATTCATTTAGCTCTCTTGCAATTACAGTAGAGCCTGCTCCTTGAATATATCTATCAAAGATATATCTTACAACTTCTGCTTCTTCCTCAACGATTTCTAGTGTATTAGTTTCATAATTAGCTTTATAACCTAGACATCTGTTGAAGCCTACAAGTTCTCCCCTTTCTCTTTTCATTTTAATGCCAAGCTTAACGTGTTCTGAAATGTTTTCACTTTCCTGTTGAGCAACTGAACTTAATATGGTTAATAGTAACTCTCCTGACATTTCTAGAGTATTAATGTTTTCTTCTTCAAACAAAACAGCTATATTCTTTTCTTTTAACATTCTAACGTACTTTAATGTATCTAATGTGTTTCTTGCAAATCTTGATATTGATTTAGTTATAATTAAGTCAATTTTTCCATTTAGTGCGTCATTAATCATTCTCATAAAATCTGTTCTTTTATAATCAAGAGTTCCTGATATGGCTTCATCTGCATATATATCTACGAATACCCACTCTGGTCTTCTTGTTATAAGTTCTTGATAATACTTTAATTGAGAATTATAACTATTTTTTTGTTCCTCTGAATCTGTACTTACTCTACAATAAGGTGCTACTCTTAGCCTTTCTGTTATTCTTGCTCCAGTTACTCTGTCAATACGTCCTTCAATTTTTTGAATTTTCTTGACTTCCATTGTCTTAACTTCCATTTATTCCTCCTTACTAGCAGAGTAATAAAGGGAAATCGTTAATCAAATTAAATCTATTATACACTATTTTTGAAAAAAATGATAGATTTAAAAAAGATTATACGATTTTTTTATTCGTTCTTTGATTTCCCTATATTCTCTATCATCAATTTCTTTTTCTTTATATAGTGCATTAAGTAAAGCAATCTCTACGCTTCCTTTAAAATATTTATTGTTCTTTAGTTCTTCCGAATTTATTATTTTGTTTAACTTAAATTGCATTTTATACCTCCAAATAATTTGGAGTTTTTAAGGTTTTTATTGGTTAAACATACTTTAACACAATATTTAATTAAAGTATACTGCAGGATTTTGCAAACTTTTTGCAAAAAGTTATGTAAATAAAAAAGAATAGTTTAAACTACTCTTTAAGAATTAATTTTTCTTCAATTTTATAGATTTAACTTTTTTAAATTTAATTATTTTTGGATTCAATTCTACTGATTTTAAGTTTTCATACATTGAAAAATGTTCATATAGACCTTTATGTAAAAATTCGTGTATACTGACTGGAACTTCTTTTACTCTTGTAAATATATAATATATTTCATACTCATAAATTAAATCTTCTAATTCTAAGTTCGTCCACTCTTTAAGTGGCAAATTTTTAAGTATTGATATTTTTATTAATTTTTCAATAGATAGCCTTTCATATTTTGTCATTGTATCAATTGTTTCTTTTTTGGCGTGATATTTCATTCTTTTATTAACTCCTTAAAATCATAATACAAATAAGGTTTTAATCCACATTTATTCATAATCTTTTCCCATCTTTCTAAACTACCATATTCGTTTATAATTTCATCTGAAAATTTTATGAAATATAATAGTTTTCTAACGTCTTCTTCCGAGAGATTATATTGTGGTTCTCCAAACATTCTTTGAAATTCTTCATTCATTTTTTTATCAAAATAATTTTTCACCTTAACTTTTAATTCTTTAGCACTCATTATAATACTTGTACTCCTATTTGTAGTATATTAGTATTGAAAAAAATACAAATATATTTCAATTTGTATCTTTTATCCTAAAATGTCCTGAAATATTTTCGTATTGATTATATAATTCTAAAATATCTTCTTCTCTTAATGGTTGTCCCCCATTATGTATTAAATATGGTATTCCCTTTTTATTTCTCTTATCTGAAATTATACCTATATGGCTAGTTCCAAAAATAACTATATCTCCTGGTTGCCATTCTTCAATTTTACTTAAATCAGTTGTTAAGCTAATTTGATTTCTTTCAAAATATACTTTTAAATTTGGTACTCTTCTAAAATCAATATTAGGATCTGGCTTTCCTTCAACTCTTGGATATTTGTCTGTATTACTCTTAATATCTTCATCTACCATATCTTTTAAAGAATATCCTGCATTTTTCATAGCTCTCCATATTACATCTGTGCATACTCCTTCACTTTTTGGTGGATAACCTCCTGAATAATATGCACTTTTATATGTAGGTTTATTTTCTGCTTCAATTCTTGCTCCTTGCAATATATCTGTATAATCATCAATACTGTCATTATCATAATCTGTTTTACTTATTATTGTCTCAATACCAAAATCTTTTGCAGAATATACTTTTTTATATTTTTGAAAAATCAATATTCCACTAAATGCAATGACTAATATTATAAAGATTATTACAATTGCAATAAATATCCTCTTTAACACTTTCATATCAATAATTTCCTTTTAAATCTAATCCCTCTAACTGAAGTTTAACTTCAATTTCAGATATTTGATAACCTAATAGACCTATGTCTTTTAATTTTGTTTTACTTTGATTTGCTAATTGTTTTACTTGAATTATTTTTTTCTTTTTTAATACTTCAACTATATCTGCATTTAATTTAAGTACATCTATATTATCTTCTAATATTGCTAGCATTACAACCACTCCTCATAATATTATACAATATATTTCCAGATTCTTCAAGGAAAGATTAAAAAAGTTGAAAAAGATTAGATTTCTCTAACCTTTTTCATTTATTACTATTCATTAATACTATTAAATTCTTCTTGCAAACTTTTAATTTCACTTTTCTTTTCTTCCAATTCCAATTTTTGCTCTTCAAGGGTAGATTCTTGATCTTCTAGTTTATTTTCTAATTCTAATATCTTGTTTTCTAATTTTGTGTTTTCATTATTTAAGTTTTCAATTTCACTATCTCTTGATCTCTCATATTGTATTTGCTTGTTTTGTTTCATTTTTTCAATATTTTCTTTTGAAGTATAGACTGTTATAAGGTTATCATAATTATAACTTTTTATTTCTTTATTATTAATATCTTTAATAATATCACGAATCATATTCATAAAGTCTATATCATCTGTATAAGAAAAAACATATATAATATCATTTTCATTTTCTAAAGATGTCTTATAGCGTTTTGAATGTTTTACAACTATTTTTACATCACTTAAATCACTTTCAACATATTCGATATTTCTATCCCAACCACCAATTGATAAGTTATCTGTCATTTGAATATTATATTCATCTTCAGCTTCGATATTATCTTCTTCTACAACATTAAATGAAGTTGCTCCAATAAATATCATTCCGATACTTAATCCTGCTAATACTAACGAACTTATTAGCAAAATTGCAATTCGTGTTTTATGGTTTTTCTTACTTACAATAAAGTTATATATTATTTGTAATATCACAAAATTAATTATCAATGCAGAAATTATTCCTAATAGACTACCAAAGAAAACTAGACCTGTTTTTACAAATAAAAAGCTTAATACTAACAATGCTACTAATCCTACAAAAGAAAATGCAAATCCAATTCCAAAGAATATTGCCATAATCTTAATGCACAATAAAACAACTTTTATAATTCCTGTTAGAAATTTAGATTGTGAATGTTCTGGATCTCTTATAATAATCTTTTCTTTCCTTTTTTCTAATACTATTTTTTTACTATCTTCACTCTCTAATTTTACAGAATGAGAATCTTCTATCTTTTCATCACTTTCTTTTATATCATCTTCTCTTACTATCTCATAATAATCTAAATATCTTACTTTGAAAATATGTAATAAAACAGTAATACCAATAATAAAAGCTAAAACCATATAAATTGAAGCAAAAATACTTCTAATAGTATAATACACATTATTTGGTAATCTACCTATTAATCCTCCTAAAATTTCAGATCCTATTATTCCTATTACAGCAAATATACAAACTAGAAAGATTGCAATTATTACTTGTTCCATAAAACATTTCATTTTTTGTTTAAATTTCATACTACTTAGCATATCAACTGTTTTTGTAATAAATTCAAAGAAATCATCTATATATTTATTAATGTTAATTTTGGACTGATTTGTTTCACTAACCTCCTTGACATTTTCATTCATAAGCTCATCAATATTGTAATTATACAGCTTACATATTAATAGGACTTTATCCATTTCTGGATAACTTTGACCAGATTCCCATTTTGAAACAGCTTGTCTTGATACTCCTAATTGTTCTGCAAGTTGTTCTTGTGATAAGTTATTCTCTTTTCTAATAAATTTAATATTATCTGATAACTTCATCTCAAATTCCTCCTTTCTTGCTTCAAATTATATCTATTCTACTGGTTGCATACTACCAATTTTCGGTTGTTTTTTGTCAATTTTCGGTTGCATTTCATATTATAACACATTTTTAAGCTCAAAAAAAGGTTAGCATACACTAACCTTCCTTCTAATTTATATATTATTGAAATTTTGTTATATCATTAATTTTTCCTGCAAAGTATGGTTTATCTTTTCCCTTTTCTATTAAGAATATAGCAAATGTATCATCAATAGAAAATTCTCTAATTTCGTCCATAATCGCTACTGATTCATTTTTAACCATCATTCCTGCTTCACTTTTAATTTTTCCACCTGTCCTATCTAATTCAAATTCTATAGTTTGTAGTGCTTTTTCAATTGAGTAGACTTCTCCATTTGAGAATAAAAACTTTTTGTCCTCTATTTCTGTTATTTCATTTTTTTCTTTAAGTTTTATATTTGGAACTTTTAATATTTCTCCTTCTTTTAGTTCTCCATACAATTTTACAGATTCATAATTATCTTGATTATTAGGCATATTATAAACTTTAACTTCTGTTTTTTCTAATATATTATTATAGATTTCTCCAAACGTCTTTCCTTCTGGATTTTTACAAAGAATTACTTCATCTTCTTGTTTAGTTCTTAATTTTATAGCAAAATCGTCTTTCGACTTATAATATAAAACATCTACTTGCTGTCTTAACTCTCCTGATTCATCACTTTTAATTCCGAAATATTTTACATCATCATAATTTCCAAATTTACCATTTTCTAATTCTTCAAATGCTTTTTCAAATTGAAAATCTTTTTTTAGCATTACATATAAAAAGAAGTCTAATGGATCTCTATTTTCCCAATCAAAATCATCAAGTATATCACTCGTTTCATTGAATTTATCTTTTATTGCTTTTTCTATTTCTTCTTTTAATTTAAGTGATGGTGTTCCTATCTTTTTATAATAAGATTCTTCTGACAATTCTTTAGTTGTAAATGTTTCTTTGTTAAGATTTTCTACAACCTTTAATTGTGGATTGAATACTATATCTTGTTTTGCTAAATCATTTTTTAAATCATTCCAAATCAATTGAAATGTACCACACCAAATTGTATTATCAGTTATTTCATCATCTAATGTTAATACAGTTGTAATTCCCTCCGTGCTAGATAATGATGTTTTACTACTTGATGTTGGCTTATTAGGTTCTTCTATTTCCGTCTTTTTAGTTATTTGTGAATATGTAAATACTCCTAATATTATTAAAATTATAATACTTACTATTATTAATATTAATTTTTTCATATATATCCTCTCTTTCCTACCTAACACTATTTAACGTCATTTCAGGTAATCCTATATATACGTCCCTATTACCATCTAAAGAATGGCTTTTTATTATCGTATATGTTCCATACCAATAAATCATTGTTCCACCTTCTTTATACATATCTGCATTTATAACTTCATTTTCTTTGTCTGCTTCAGCTTGTTCAATGATTTGCTCCATTGTTACTTTATTGTTTAATAATGCTTCTTTTAAATCTATTTCTGTATTATCAATTTTAATTTTTACATTTTCTAATCCATAATAGTAAATATCATAGTTATATTTTTTTGCAAGTTCTCCTTGTGTAACTTTATATAGTTCAGTTTTCTTACTTTTATTAACATTTAATAAATACTTAAATTCATAATTATTTATACTTTTAGCATTGTCTTTATAGTATGTAATAGTAACTTCTTCTAAATCGCCCTCTATTTTATTTTGTAATAAAATATATGTCATTTCATTCGCTTGCTCTGTTACAAGTTTAGAAAATTTTCCATATCTATATGTTCTATCTTCTTTACTTGAAAATTCATCTCTGGTCCAATCACAACAAGTCGAAAATACGTTATTCCCCTCAAAATTCACATCAGTAATCATCATATCGCCTTCAACTGTATAATTTATAGTTCTTATAGAATATGGTTCGTTATTATTTACTTTATTTAAAAATATATCTAGTTCATCTTTATTAAATACTTTAAAACCTTGAGAAGATATTATACATTTATCTTGTATTGCTTGAATATAGTTATAATCTTCTGGCAAGTCTTCAATTTTTAGTTTTTCATTACTATAATCTATATTGTTTGCTATTGTATTTGTTTGTGCTTCATTTTCTGTATAATTTTCCACAAAACTATTTTCTGGATTTGCATAATCTAATCCCCAAGTGCTAAATAAAACTTTCTTATTGTTTTTCATTCTATCTAAATCAATCAAATAAAATATTCCTAACATAATCAAAATTACAATTATTACTATTCCTACTATTTTTAAAATTTTCTTGCTCATTTGTACCTCCTAAAAAATCATTCTACTATTTAGACGCTTTTACTTTTCGTTTTAGTTGGTATTTTATAAAATTTATTAAAAAAATTATAGTTAATATTAAAAATACGCTTGAAACAGCTAATATACCAATACTGTAATTATTTATATTTGTTGCATGTTCATTAACTGGTACTTGTGTTTCTTCTTTTGTTTCATTTGATTGATTTATTGTATTTTTTACTGTATCTTGTTCTTCTTGATTAATGCTTTTATTTATATCTTGCTTTGTTGATTCTGTTATAACTCGACTTTCTTCCTGTTCGTTTTTTGTATTATCTGCTTTCTCTATATTATTACTTTGCTCAATGTTTACTCCATCTTTTGTAATAAACATTGTTTTTAAACCTATTACTAATGTTACAATAAACATTCCTAAATTACTTATTAATAATTTTAATGTATGAATTGATTTATAATATCTCCATTTAACAGTTCCTGCAGGTTCGTCTAATAATTTTGCAATCTCATCAAATGTTAAATTAGTTAATATCTTTAAAGAAACAACTTCTTTTTCTTTATCATTTAACTTGCTTAATATTCTGTTATATCTATCTTGATCAACTATTCTATTTATTTCATCATCAGAATCTGCTATTTCATACATACAGTCTAAATCAATTGTATTTTTTCTCTTTCTAAATAAAGATATAGCTTCATTTTTTGCTACAGAATAAATCCAGGTAGCAATATTATCAATAGGAAGTTTATCCTTTGGCAATGAATAAATCTTAGAAAAGACTGCTTGCACAATATCTTCTGAATCCTCTTTGCTTTTTAATATTGTGAAAGCAATTCTATAAACAAGTTTATTATACTGCTTATATAGTGTTTCAAATGCTACTTTGTTGTTGCTACTTTTTAATTCTGTAAATAGTTGTTTCAATTCTTTCTCATTAATTCTGTTCATTTCTTGCTCCTTTATTATATATATAACATATTTTGTAAAAAAAATAAAGATTAGACTTTTACATCTAACCTTTAATTTTATTATTTACTTCTCTCATATTCTATTATTATTTCTTCGCCTTTATTTGTAAAAATATGGACTTTTAATTCATCTGTAGCGTCAAATTTTGTTAAATTAAATGTTTGTGAATAATTAATAATTTTATTTGATTCTGCAGGTAAACTATATCCTCCATCTCCATCACTTCTTCTTGCAGGTTCAAATCTCTTTCCATCAGATGTTTCAACATATTCTTTACCAAGTGCAATTTTGTCATAAATGCTTTTTGGAGAATTAGAATGTAATAATTCATAGTCTACTTTATTAGTTGTTGTTTCAGGTATTTCTATTTTAAAAGCAGTATTTGATAAGATAGCATATCCAACTTTAGTGTTTTCGTCATTACAGCTTTTAAATTTATAAATTATGTTTTCTCTATTATACATTTCTTCAGGAACTTCTAATTCAAATTTCCAATCTCCTACATATATATTATTTTTACTTTCTTCCAAACTTATCATATTTATAACTTTAGTAAATGTTACATATAGTTTTTTTGATTTAGGTATTTTATGTTCTTCTGAACCATAGGCAGTTAAATGAAGCATTATCTCATTTTCACTTATAATATCTCCATTCATACTATATCCTCCCCAAAATAAAGGGTGGAAATTTGGTGTTCCTGCTGTTTTATTTTCTTCAGCAATTCTTGTTTCTTCCTCGTGTGTTAAAAATACTATTTCATTATTTTCATCTATAACTTTCATATCCAAAGGCTTAAGTCTTTGCATTTCTTTAACATTATATTTATCAGATAATTTTATTTTTAAATTCATATCAAAATTATAATCGTCTATTAAAAATGAATCTACTGAAAACTCTATTCCATCTGATTCTATATATGTAGGTTCAACTTCTTTTATATATCCTTTATCAATTGCTGTTTGAACTCCATCACTTGCATTATATCCAAATAAATTATTTATAAAATTCCCAATATCCTTTGCAAAAACTACACCTGTTATTGATAAGACCATACAGCAAGCAACTGCTATACTTTTAAAAATTGAATGTTTATTTTTTACCATAACTTCATTCTCCTCCTCAACAAAGTTGGATATAGAAATCTTTCGTTTTACGTCATTATATATCTTTTCTGTATCTTTATTATTCATCACTATACCCTCCTTTTATTAATTCTTTTCTAATTTTTCTTCTGATTCTAAACAGTTTCGATTTAATGCTAAATTCAGAAATATTTAAAATATTAGATATTTCACTATATGTCATTGATGAATAATAGTATAATTCAAATATTTCAATATCACTTTCTTTCATTTCCTTTACAGTTTTATCTATAATAGAAATCTTTTCTCTTTGCTCACAAATCATATCTATTTTAAAGAAATCTTGAATAATATTCTCATAATCTGAAATATCATTATGAATATTTATTACTCTACTTTTTTCCTTTACTAAATTTCTAGTAATTCCTGCAATATAAGGACTTAATTCTTTGCTTTTATCAAGCTTATTTCTATTTTTCCATAATACAACAAATGTATCTGATATTATTTCTTCAATATCTTCTTTTGATAAATATTGTATAGCCATATTTTCAATAATTTTATACACATATCCACTATATTCATCTATTACTATTTCTAAATTTAATTCATTATTTCTATAATACTCGCTTATTTTCTTCTTCTCATTCAATTTAGATCTAAACTCCTTATTTTATTTTAAGATACCTTACACTTATATATTGAGAATATTTAAACTTTGGTTTCACTTTTTTTACAATTTTATCATATTTTAAAAATCAAAAAAAGGTACTAACTATTTGTTAATACCTTTAAACATTTATTTTTCAATAACATTATATGGATCACTTATCAAATCTTGTATTTGTTTTTTTGCTCCACTCCATCTATTTCCACCTATTACTTCTCCTGTTGTGCTATCAATAAAATATACATATCTTTCTAGACCATTGTCTTCGTATTTTGTATAGTCATAATATAGTGTAACTTCCCAAACTTTTCTTACTCTATTTTCAACTTTATAAAATACTGCGTCATCTTTTAATATCATTTTTCCATTTTCGCCAGGCTTAAAATTAATTGTTCCCTTATCATATTCTTCTATATCTTTTTCTCTATAAATAACATCTGTATTCATTTTGTCAATTCCAATTTCTGCTTCTGCTGAAGATATTTTATGTCTTGTTTCTATCTTCTCATCTTTCTCTTTAGCAATCTTTATAGCTTCTTCTTTTGAAATAATTTGTTCATTATTTTCATATTTAGAGTTTTCTATACTTAAACTATATAAACCATTTATTGTAGGAATCCAACCTATACTTATTTTTTCATACATATTTAATGAATTTTCATATTTTTTGTAAAAATCAGCATACCAAATATATGCCTCTTCATCAGTATTACCATTTCTTTTTAATGAAACTAATTCATACTCATTATCATTGTTATTAGGATTATATTTTGATAACAATTCTTTTGCAACTATTCTTGCTTGTTCTCTTGTTATACCATAATTTTTAGGGATTGTATATGTATAAGAAGGTATATTCAAATATTCAAATTCTCCTTTACTATTCATTGTCATTGTTCCATTTTTAAAGCCTATATCCCATATAACTTTATTATCCCAAGCGTCTTTCCTTAACGTTAGACCACCTACTTCATTTTCTAATCCAATTTTTTCAAGATAATCAGACGCTTTTTTTCTTGCTTCTTCCTCACTTATTGCATTTTTCTTATCTTCTTCACTTAATACATTAGTAAATTCGTATGTTTCTGGTGTTTTCCATATTTTTTCAATGTTTTCATATACCTTTGTTCCTGCATAAACTGTCATTCCTAAAGTAATAGTTACAATTAAAGTTGCAACTGTTTGAACTATCCTCTTTTTCATAAAATATTTCCTCCATTCTTTTATATCTTTTTTCAGAGGATATACATTTGTTCTTTTATTTTCTTTGTATTCTTGCTCGAATTTATATACAGCAACTTGCTTTTTAAATTCATTATATATTTCTTTATTATTCATTAGAACTATACCCCCTTTTCTTTAATGCTTTTTTTAATCTTTTTCTTACTCTAAATAATTTTGACTTTATTTTAGATTCAGACATATTAAATATTTTAGAAATTTCTTTTACACTACGGTCATCATAGTAATATTCTATAAATATTTCACTATCTTCTTTTTTTACCTTTTTTAACTCTTCTGTAATAATATTTCTTTTTTCATTGTGTGATAATATGACTTCCATATTTGAAACTTCAACTAAATTTTCTTCATATTCTTTAATATTCAAATTTTCTTTACTTTGTCTATATTTATATTTAATTAAATTTTTTGTTACTCCACTTATATATGATGACATACTTTTGTTAATATCTAATTTATCTTGATTTCTCCATAGTGTTAAAAACACATCTATTACTACTTCTTCTACATCTTCATTTGATAAATTTATGTATGAATTTCTAATAATTGTTTTAACATAATTGCTGTAATCTTCTATTATCATTTCCATTTGTAGATTGTCATTTTCAATATAAGTATGTATTTTTCTATCTTCCAATTTCAATTTAGATCTAAACTCCTTTTTTAAGACATCTTTCAATTGTATATTAGCATATTTTTTAATTTGGTTGCATTTTATTTTTAATTTTATCATTTTTTTCTTTTAAACACAAAAAAGAAGAATCACATAATAGCAATTCTTCATAAAATAAAAGGGGATTTGTGCTAATTGATTTATCATTCTACAATTAGCACATTCAAATTATAAGATTTATTTTTCTTTTATTGATTGTAGTAAGGTATTTGATAAATATTATCTCCCCCAGTTTCTTCTCCTCTAAATATTATTTTTACTGAATCATCTAACCATTCTATTGAATAATTATCATCTCTTAAATTTGCACCATCATTTGCTAGTTCTGTTCTAAATGATACAGGATTTGTTCCTTGAACATAAGGACGTCCTGTAGTATCAAAATATACTAATAATTTCTGTGAACTGAAAAATAATGAAGCTCCTTCTTTATAGCATTTAACGTGATATTTTCCATCAGGAGAAATTTCATCAAACCATTCTATTTTATTATCTTTAACAAAATATATAGCCGAACTATATAACAAAGATATTCCGAGTATAATTGTTTCTATAACTATTATAATTATCATAATTATCACTTTTTTGCTTTTCTTTTTATTTTCCATTTTTACCTCTATAATTTATTTTATTGTTTCTTTTTTCATATCATCTAAATTTAGAATTTCCAGTTCTGTTATAATTCCCTCATTTGATTTTATTGAATAAGCCTTTCCATTTATAAAATATGAATAACCTATGTCTATTTTTTCTTTACTTTTACCATCTTGCAAATTTACTCTATAAAATTCACTTCCACCTCTAAAATAAGCATAGTTTTTATAAATATATGATAAAAATTCTAAAGGTACTTCATTTTTCCATATACTATCTAATGTATTATCAGAATAATTGATTTTATATAACGTATATTCATCTTCAATATTGCTGTTATTTCCTAAAGTTTTTCTTGTATAAATGTAACCTTCATTTAATAAACAATACACATTTCCAAATCTGCCCACTTCTTTATTTGTTTCATTATTTAAGAAAATAACGTGATGTTTTTCTCCATCACTATAATCTAAATATGTTAAATAGTTTTCATTTGCTGAAGTTATATAATTTCTCCCTTTTGCAATTTCTTTGCGTTCAGTTCCATCTATTTTTGAACAATATATACTTCTACTTGATTGATCTATATAGTAGATATTGTCATTTACAATGTAAAAATAATTCTTTACATTTTCAATTAATACCTTTTTATCAGAACCATCTTTATTCATAACACTAAGATTCCCTTGTGGTGTTCCATTTATTTGATCATACCCTATTTGTTCAACAAAATAAATTTTTTCATCTTGTAACCACATTTGAATAGAGCTTCCTTCATAAATCTTACTACTATTACCTTTTAAATCAATTTTAGTTATCCCTTTTCCTCTGTAATAATATGGTAAAATGTATATGTATTCTCCATCAAAATAAATTTTATCTATTCCATTTTCTGTTTTGTATAACTTTTTTATACTTTTATCTTTAAAATTAAAAACATATATACATTCATCAAAATCATTTGCATATACTGCAATATTCCCTAATTTTACAAATCTTTCGCCTTTTTGCATACTTAATTTTATTTCTTCTTCACTTATAATTTCTTCATCAACTGATATATTATTATCAATTATTTTTTCTCCTGAAGTTTCTTTGTTTTCAATATTTGTATAGTGTTTATCTATAAAAGTATATTTAATAGCATAACCACAAACTATAATGAAAATTATAATAACTGATATAAAAATTTCTTTATATTTTTTAATTATCATTTAATTGCAATTCCTTTCCTATTAGTTTCTTTGCAAATATTCTTGAAATATTAAAATCTCTAAAATCCATATTCTCTTCATTTATATCATTAAAGGTTTCTTTTAAGTATTTACTTGTTTCTGCTTTAACATTATCAACATCTGTTGGTGTTTCCAAAATTTTAAAAATTTGATTAATAGCGTCTGTTCCTGTTTCATTTTTTAAATAGTATAAATCTATTTTTCCTGTTTCTATATATCTATTAACATTTCTTTTTGCTATAATATTATCGAAATTTGCAAGATTCATACATACATATATTACTAAAACAATCGCAAAATACGTCTTTGGTAAATTGATTTTTTTATCTAATATATAAATAACAGTTGGAATAAACAATATGCTTTCTGTAAACAATGCACAATATACCAAAAGTCTAAGTAAAGTATAACCATAAGCACTTTCATAGAAATACATTCTTATACTCGCTGATATTACTATTATAAAAGTAAAAGCAATCATTATCAAACTCATATAATTAATAAATCTATTTGTTTTGTTTTCATCTTTATTTTCTCTTTTTTTTGCAATTAAGATTGTAACCAAATTAATAATAGAAACAATCATTAATTGGAAAAATCCCTGTCTTGCTGAATCGGCATAATTCAATGTAGTATTTCTCATAAATAATGATTTTATTTGTATATAACAAAATACTAAATATATAATATTTAAAGAAATCAAAATCATTTTTATAGTAAAATTATCATTTATTTTTTTTGACTGATTATCTTTTTCATTTATAACTTCATACTTAAAACATATATAATAAAATAAGCCTATAAAATAGAAAAATGAAATTATTATACAAATTGTTTTTACAAATGAGGTAGATATATTTATGCTATTTAGTAAATTTATCATTTGATTAAATATACCTTTAAAAATATTTGCAAAAACTTCATCTGCAGTTGATAACAGTATTATAATAACTAAAACAATAGGAATTGTAATTAGTACAGCTTTGAATATTCTTTTCATCTTTTCTTCATTATTAGATTTTATATTTATTTTTAGTTTTTCTTTGATACTATCAACAAATTTTATTGTACTTTCTCCAATAAAACTTAAAGGATTAAAAAATGAACCAAGAATTTTCCCTATTGTATCTACTTCAATTTCAAAATTCTCCCCTATTAATCCCAAAATCATAAAGCAAAATAAAATAGGTATTATTATCAAATTTATACTATTAAAAAAACTATTATCATATATGAAATATGTACTAGAAAGCAATAATATAGGTATTAACAGAAATTTAGCTTTTGAATTTTTTATTTTATTATTTTTTTCTAATATATAAACAAAAAAATACGAAAATGGTATCGAAAACAATAACATTGACAATCCAATAGACTTTCCCAAAAATAGTATTACAAGCCAAATTGCAAAAAGCAAAGCTCCCATTCCTATACTAATCATAATCTTCTTCATCTCCTTTGTCTTGATAGTCTAATATATCTCCTGGCATACATTCAAGTACCTTGCATAATTTATTAAGTGTAGAGAATCTTATAGCTTTTCCTTTATTAGTTTTCAAAACTGAAAGATTTGCAGGTGTAATTCCAATTTTTTCTGCTAATTCAATTGATGATATTTTTCTTTTAGCCATCATTACATCTAAATTAACTATTATCATTTAACTTCCTCCTATATTGTCAAATCATTTTCTTTCTTATATTCAGTTGCCTGTTTAAACAATTCTGATAAGATATATAAAGCAATTGAAACTCCAAAAAATAAAATACATAAGAATAACAATGTACTATTAAAAACAATATCTGTTGATTTTGCTAAAAATATTTCGTATAAAAAGTCCATTAACCAAAACACAGAACCTATTAAACTTATAATACCTGTTATTTTTAATAATCTCACATTTCTTTCACAAAATGGAGTGTTTAATCTTAAACTATTAAATAGATTAATAAATTTATGAGTAATCATTAAAAGTACAATTCCATTTGGATAAATTACATACATACTTGCACCTAAATTAAATCCTAGTTTGTTTAATATAAAAGGTAATCCGACCAAAATAATTATTCCACTATAAAAGCACACTTGTAAAAATACCTTTAATATTTTTCCAATTCCTTGTTCTCCAGTTATTTTCATAAAAATAATTCCTCCATAATTTAATATTATGAAGGAATTATATAATAATATTTATTGTTTGTCAATATCTTTTTATCGTTTTTCAATATTCTTTTAATCTCCAAAACATTCTCCACCTATTATCAATCCTGTAGTAACATCTACAAATACCATAGAACCATTTCCCAGACTATCTTCTCTTATAAATACATAGCATTTTCTAACAATATTTTTATAGATTTCTTGTTTACACCCATAATCCATAGTAAAGAAATTATTTGCTATCTTTTCTTCAATTCTAACTACTTGACTAGATTTTTCTCCACTTGTTCCAATTGTATCTGCTTCTGCAAATCCAATTTCAGCAATTTTTTCAGCTTCATTTTGAGAAATTTTTACTTCATTATTTTCTGGTTTGTAATTATCAAAATTTTTTAGAAATATTTTATCTGATCTACTAGCAACTCTTTCATTAAACTTATTTTTTAATTGTTCCAAGTTTTCCTTCTCAATGTCTTTATTATTCCAACCAAATCCATTATAAGAATAATATTTTACTGAATCTCCACCGTTATAATCTCCATCAGCACCTTGACCTACTTCTAAATAATATACATTATCTTTTACTATTGGCATATTATAAAAATCATAAACATCTTCCCATAGTAAATCTGTATTTTGCAATTCATTATGTGGTGTTTCAACTTTTTTAAAAGTTTTACCTTGATCTAATGTATAGTATAATTCACAAGAATCTCCACCATTATATGGCATAGTTAAGAATCCTAAATCTTTTGAATAGAATTTAACTTTACTATCTTTCTTAAATGTATCATTAATACCATTGCTTACTACATTCCAATTCTTACCTCCATCATTTGTAATTTTTATACTTCCAAATGCAACACTCATTGCAACATCTTGAATTTCATACATAATTCCTATATCTTTACTAAAAAACTCTATATACTGTATATTTTCATTTTGATTTAGTTGAATTGTAGTCCAGCTTTCTCCATTATCATCTGAATATATAATAAACGAATTATTACTTGTATAATCATAATTAGAAAACAATATTTTAAAATCTGTAATTTGATATTTTTCTTCTTCTATATTTTTTAAATTTTCAAAATTTCCAGGTACTTCAATTTCTTTTCCATTATATGTTATATATAATTTCCCATTTTTTAATATATAACTTTTTTCCTCTGCTACTTTTTCCAATTGTGTAATTTTTTCTTTGTCAAAAATAGTTCTCTCTTTATTAAGCTCTATATAATAATTTACAAAAAAGAATATTACTATAATAATTACAAATGTAATGGCTATTATTATTTCCTTATTTTTCATTATAAAATCTATTGGACTGCCCATATCATTTGGTAAATCGTCAAAATCTCCACAAAAAACTAAATTAAAATTTAAATAATTTTTTTCTTCTTCGTTTAAGGTTATAGGAATAATCTTTTTCACTCCTTCTCTGCATATTAAAGAAGGTATTCCCAAACAAACATCATTTATTCCGTATTCTCCATTTAAAAAATGCGAAACGGGAAGTATTGAATATTCGTCTCTTATAATTGCCTGCGCTATTCTTTTAACCGCCATAGCCACTCCATAATAAGTAGAGCCTTTTTTCTCTATTATTTGATATGCGCTATTTCTCACTTCGTCTAATATTTCTTCTAAATTTATATCGTAGGAATTTAATATATTTTTGCAATAATCTTCTATATGAATTCCAGAAATATCGGCATTGCTCCAAACCGCTAATTCGCTATCTCCATGTTCTCCTATTATAAATGCATGAATATTTTTACTGTCAACTTCTAATTTTTTACTAAGCAAATATCTTAAACGAGATGTGTCTAAAACCGTTCCGCTTCCCAAAACTCTCTCTTTAGGAAAACCGCTTAATTCTAAAGCGAGCATTGTAAGAACATCAACAGGATTTGTCACTATTAATAAA
>OIYO01000685.1_pt1 | contig 25223 bp, 17 predicted proteins | sample 1588191 | NCBI WGS metagenome assembly OIYO01 (sample SAMN03283275) | human gut metagenome | biome: human-associated habitat; material: feces | host: Homo sapiens | place: Peru | collected 2012 | reverse complement strand
AGAATATGACGCTCAAAGCACGGTGGAAAGACAGCGAAAAGCCCACGGGCGAGATTGTCATAGGCACAAATAAATGGCGGGATTTCTTGAACACGCTCACCTTCGGTCTGTTCTTTAAGGATACGCAGGAGGTGACGATAAACGCCGCTGACAACAGCGGAACCGTGTTCGTTTCTTATCTGGTGACCGATCAGGATCTTTCCGAGGCGGAGCTTGGCTCTCTTGTGTACCGTGCGTACGAGGAGCCGTTCCGCATAGACCCCAACGGGGAATATATTGTTTATGTAATGCTCGTTGACGAGAGCCTGAACATAACATATCTCCGCTCCGACCGCATAACGCTTGACAATGTTCAGCCGGTTATCACCGGCATAGAAAACGGCAAGACCTACTGCGAGGCACAGACGGTCACCGTTGACGAAAAGTATGTGGGCACCGTCACCGTAAACGGCACAGAGGTCACGCTTGACGAAAACGGCAGCTTTACCCTCTCTCCGGCAGACGGCGGGCAGAAAATCGTTGTCACCGACAACGCCGGCAACACCGCCGAGATGACCGTAACGGTCAACGACGGGCATACCGGCGGAAAAGCCACCTGCACCGAAAGGGCAGTTTGCGAGGTCTGCGGCAAAGCCTACGGCGAACCTGACCCGAAGAATCACACCGACCTCAAGCATATCTCCGCCAAGGCGGCCACCGAGGACGCCGAGGGCAACATCGAGTATTGGTATTGCAGTGGCTGCAATCAGTATTACAGTGACAAGGACGGCACCAAGGAAATCAAAAAAGCCGATACCGTAATGGCAAAGCTACCGAAGTCTCCTCAGACCGGCGACACAAGCAACCTTGCTTTGTGGATCACACTGCTGTTCATCAGCGGCAGCGTTTTTACGGTGCTTACCGTGAAGCGCAAAAAGTCATATTGACACGGAGAGGTAAAATGCACAAGCACATAGTATATTTTTATAACAGCAGAGATAAATTACGCAGGCAAGTATATACGTAAAACAACTGACTTTCGACTGTTGAAAGCCAAGAACAATCCAAGAGTGCCGCCGACTCATACATTATTGCGGGTCGGCGGCACTTTCTTGGCTTTATGAATTACATTTTTTGTACGGATCGTAGCACAAGACCTCCGATTAGCCGGAGGTCTTGCAGCCTTTTAAATTCGAACAATCATCCGAATTAAATTAGTTTTTTCTTCCTTACAATCGCCGCAACAAGCGAAACAATATTCCAAAGAAGAGACACTCCGGAAAGAGAAACTGCTGCGGTCGCAAGAGGCTTGGAAACACTGACTTTATCGCTGATCGCGGAAATGTTGCCGGCGTTCAGCGTTGTGTTGTCGGTCAGGGTTATTATCAGGTCTCCACCGTCGTCAATGCGGCATCCTTTAATACCGAGACCGTCTTTTCCGTCCTTGCCATCTTTGCCATTGGTACCATCTTTACCATTGACACCATCCTTCCCGTCCGTTCCGACGATTTTTCCGAGATTGGTTATAACTCCGTCGGTAAAGGTGAGGATAAGATTACCGTCTGCGTCGATATGAGCGGACTTGATTCCGGTACCGTTAATGCCGTTGGTTCCTGCAGTACCGGCTTCGCCCTTTGCACCGACTACTTTCCCGAGGTTATGCACAGTGTCGTCGGTAAGGGTGATGATTAGATTGCCGTTTTCATCGATTTCGGTGGTTTTTACACCGACTCCGACATTGCCCGTATCGCCCTTGTCACCTTTATCTCCGGTCACCCGTCCGGCATTGTGTACGGTCTCATCGGTAAGAGTGATAATCAAATTGCCGCTTTCATCAATCATAACGGATTTAACACCAACGCCATTCACGCCCTGTTCGCCTTTATCTCCGACTACCTTTCCGAGATTATGCACGGTATTGTCTGTGAGAGTTATGACCAGATTTCCGTTTTTGTCAATCACAGCGGATTTAACTCCTACTCCTGCGGCACCGGGAGCACCTGTTTCGCCTGTGGCACCCTTATCTCCGATCACTTTCCCGAGGTTATGCACGCTGTTGTCTGTAAGTGTTATGACCAGATTTCCGTTTTCATCAATTGCGACGGATTTAACTCCTACTCCTGCGGCACCGGGAACACCTTGTTCGCCCTGACTTCCGTTATCTCCGGTGACCTTTCCGAGGTTTAACACCGTGTCGTCGGTAAGAGTAATAATGAGGTTTCCGCTTTCGTCAATAATTGCTGACTTGATTCCGATGCCGGTATCACCCTTGTCACCTTTTACATTTTCAACGATTACGGAAAGAAGGGTGTCTCCGTCCACCGTAAAGGAAACTTCGGTCTTGTTGGTTTCGGAACTGAATTCGCCGCCGATGTACCAGCCTTTGAGGATATATGACGGCTCAAGCACGATACTCGCAACAAGAATTGTGCCTTCACGAATTTTACTGCCGCTTGTGATTTTTTCATTTTTGCTGCGCACTGTCAGCACACAGCCCTCAATCATTGTCGGGAAGGTGACGGTGTATTCCGGAATTTCCTCTACCGCCACACGGATATGCGTTTCCATCTTGATTCTGCCGGTCTCGTAGGTATAGCTCCCGTCGCCGTTATCGGACCAGCTCTCTGTGTCGGCAAGACGGTATCCATCCTTCGGCTTGACGGTTACGGTGATTTCATCGCCGAAATTGACCTTTTGACCGCTTTCAAAATCCGATGTCCCGTTTTTAACGGTAATTTCGGCGTTCTTATTCGGCATATCAACTGTGACCGTATATTTTTCGATCTCCGTAAAGTATACCTTGATATCGGTTTGGGTATCAACGGTGAGCTCATACTCGTACATATCGTAAAGCCTGTCATCGGTTATTACTGTGTCGGAAATTCCGTTTTTGGTGATAACGAGCTTTTGCACCCTATAGCCTTCTGCCGCCTGAGCGATGAAGTTGATTTTCGTTCCCACGGGAACAGCGGTACCGGACTGATAGGTCTGCTTTGTTGCCGCCATACCGGTTTCGTTGCCGCTTGCAACGGAATAGGTCAGCTTCACGGGTCTGTCGGTTTCGGAAACTCTTTCAAATTCCGCTTCGACGGTGTATCTTGTTGAGCCAAGGGTAAGCGTGTAGGTATTTGAGCCTGCCGCGTTAACAATATCCGTATTGTTTTCGGCATCTGTTATTCTCCACGACTTCAGTGTATAGCCGTTTTGCGGAACGGCGGTAAATGTTACATCGCCGGTCACCGTGCCGCCCGGAGCAGGCAGACCTGTTTCACCGACCTTTGCGGTAACTGTTCCGAGAAGGTCTTCGCCGTTCTTATATTCGCCGACAAAGATGACCTCAGCCGAATCGAATGTTTTTCGTGTGGATACGAATATGTTAGCTTCGCCGCCCAGTGCAAACGCGCACTCTATGTTGCCGTTGCGGTCGGGTCTGAATACAGTCTCTTCTCCGCCGTTATCAAGAGTCAGCGACACAAGTTCAAAGTGCCGGTTCTTTGGCGAAACTCTGATTTTAATAATATCGCTTTCATTGATCTCATCGCCCGATTTAATATTAACATTGCCGAGGTGCCGCACACTGATATCGGCGGCTTTCTCGTTGTCGATTTTATAGTTGACCTTATAGTCTCTCTTTGCTGTTGTAATGGTTGCAGAGTTTGACCAGGCACTTTCCTTATCCTTTCCGTCTACCTTGCAAACGGTTGTAAGTACATATTCGTACTCTGTATTGGTTTTAAGTCCGGAAATGTCATAAGAGGTCGTGCCGACAGGAATAAGATTTGAAATCCTGTTATATTCACCGTTTTCAACTTGATAAAGATAGTAGCCCTCCGCATCCGGCCAGCCGGGAGTTTTATCGGGCTGCGACCAGGTAAGGCGTATCTCGTCTTCGTCAAGCAGTTCTGCCTCAAGGTCGACCACTGCCGGTGAAGGAGCACTGAGATTTGTCAAGTTATAGCCTATAAAGATGGTCTTGTTGTTTTCATCGCCGTAAAGGTGTCGGAACCACTGGCCGAGCGTCCAGTCAAAGGTATATTGCGTGTATACGTTTGCAGGGATTCCGTTTGAGGCAAGATCCGGACCGTCGATATCATTGACCACGCCGGTACAGCCTTCGGACGATGTCGTTGTGGTGGATACGCCCGAACCGTTGCTGTAGCTCAGACTGGTTTCAAAACCAACATCATGCGAGAATAGTATACCATCGCCGAATACACCGAAGCTGATGGAGAAGTTGAAATAAAAACCGTGCGACATTTCTTCGGAAACGGATTTTATATTGCTTTTTTCCCACGAAACCTCGTTAAGACCGCCGTTATGTCCGAGTCGAATGGCGAGCTGACTGAGCTGCTCTGCACCCAAATGGCTGTAAACGCCCCAGCCGAGCTGATTGTACATAAACGGGTTGCCCTCGTTTCCGTCAAGCCAGTTTGCCGCTTTATCTATTTTTACCAAGGGATAATAGTATTTTTTATCTTTGTCTATTTTATCCGATTCCCTTATGACGGCATGATAGTCCTTGCTATTCATATAACCGTTATACTCATCGACAAAGCCGTTGTAGTCGTCAACGCTCAGCTGCTGATATACCGGCTGCTGCGGAATGGAAAGCGTTATGGCAGTATCTCCCGACCATTTGCCGTTTTCGTCCAGTATCTCATAGGCGTAGATAAATACAGGTGTTCTGGACACAAGCACCGTGTTGTACGCCCGTGCCTTAACCGTCAGGGAATATTCCTTCTGCAGAGCCGTGGAATAGGTTTTGCTCCATTCAAGCGAGTAGCCTGCCGAGATGTTCACCTCAACGGGGGCGAGAAGCCCTCCGTAAGAGTAGGACACTCCGACGCTGAAGGAAACATTGTTCGATGAGGACTGCTCCAACTCGAAACTCTCTGTGATTGTATATGCGGTTTCGTTTTCGCCGGAGTCACTCAGCGCGGAGAAATACGGCGCAGCCTGTATGACTGCCTTGACCTCCGGGTCGCTGTAGGCATAGCTTACACCCTTATATTTGGCTATAACACCGTCCTGGTTTCTGTCGCAGGCGGTGAGAAGTACCTGAGCCGTACAGCCGTAGTAATCACCGTACGCTTGGTTCGGACTCCAGTATGACAATGTCAGGTCAAAGCCGTTTGCCGCCTCATAGCTGTCGCTTGTATCCGGATAGGTTGCGGAAATCATACCCTTGCTGAAGGAATATTTATCCTCGTTACCGGTTTCGGCAGAGGTTACAAACACAATCTGCTCACGTCCTGCATTGTTGCCGTCAAAGTTTCCGACGGCAACCGAGCGGAAGAATTCTGTCTTACCGCCGATCTCGCCCTCAAACCAGAAGTTGTTTGTTCTGCCGTTTGAGTTTGTGCGGAAAGAATATTCGTTTGAAGTGAGCTTGTAAAGTTCTCCGGTCTGGGCATTATAGTTGTACAGCGTGCCGTTGATAAAGACGAAATCTGCGGCGCTCGCACCGTTAAAAGCAACAGCCTCTACCGCTAAAGGCGAAACAACTTCTTTGGTTATGGAACCGGCCTTCGTCCAACCGTTGGAAGCCATCACCTTATATTCGGATTGTACAAAGCCTCTGTTTCCGTTATTAAGGAGCGTTGTATATGCAATTTCGGATGAAGAAGTCGATGCAAAAGTCAAAGTGAGACCAGCGACACTGGCATGTAAGCCCGCAACAAGGATATCTTCATATCCGTCGTTGTTGAAGTCTCCTGCCGTGATGCTGCAGGCGTTCATGCTGTTACTATTAAAAACTACATTATTTCGGACTTCTCCCTCCGGGCAAACATAGAATTTTTCATCGGCGTCGCCGTCCACAAACGAGGAGCCTCCGCCGGAAGAACTACCGCCGGCTTTTCCATATTTAATTTTTACCTGAGGACGATATAAATTCAAATTGCCACTGTTTACATTGTTTATGAAGAAATAGGACAGCACGGCGATGTCATCGATTTGGTCGCCGTTAAAATCGCCCACCACCATGTCTACGCCCAGCTTATGAAATCGGTTGTCAAAGGTTGCGCCAGAGCTTCCACCCATGCTGTCACTATTTGCCCCTGGGTCCGTGGGACTTCCAACATCGGTGTGATATAATTTTTTGTAGGAGTCATGAAGCATATCATTGCCGAAGCCGAGTTTTTTGCCTTCTCCCATAATGCTTGAGTTATTTAATAATACAAAGCTGTTTTTGCCGGTAAAGGAATATTCATACAGAAAGCAGCCGACATAAGGTCCGTATTCAAAAGTCTGCGTCAAAGTTGTCGTGCGTTTTGTGTGCGGAACATAGATGATCAGCGTGTCCTTGCCGTCTCCGTCAAAGTCGCCTGCGGTAATGTTCAGATAGGCGTTGGTTTCAAGGTTTAGAGCACGAATAAGGCCTTTGTTGTCAAACATCCAGGTCATTTCGCCGACCCACTGTTTGCCTTTATATTCTCCCGTTCTTGTATCATATATATGAAGATAGACCTGCTTATCCGACTTATCAAGACCTACATAGGCAACATGGTCCCTCCTGCCTGAGCCGAACGGGTCAAAGGAAACGGACTGGACAAACGCATAGTACTTCCGAAGCGCACTGATGTCCATATTGGGCAGAGAGGCATCGGAAGCGGTTCCTTTTTTGGAAATAAAGTTCTTGAGAGACTCCGGGGTTCCTACATCCGCAATTTTGCCTGTTGCGGACTCGCCGTATGTCTCAAAATAAAGCAGTTCGTTTTTTTCAACCATTGCAAAGGGACGGCCGACATCATACCCGTAAGGGTTGGTTGTATTGTCAAAGCCGGCGGGTTTTGTGTTTTTCATCAGAGTATTAGCGGCATCCGATGAAAACTGCGGCTCACTCGGGTCGGCGGCAAAGACCGACAGGGGCAGACATACTGCGATCATTATGACCGACAGCAGCGCGCATAGCGAGCGCTTCAGAATGAGTTTTTTGTACATAGAGAGTCCTCCTTTTCTTTTCACGGGGAAAAGATTGTTTTCGGGCGGGGATTTGCCGCAGCAAATCATAAAGTATTCTGTTATACTTCCTCTCTTACATTATATCAAATTGTGTCGGTCTCTGTCGTGTCGTTTACGCTGTATATCGGTTGTTTACGCTGTAGACGGGGTGAAGCGTGAAATATCTCTTGCAAAACGAGAAAAAAGCCAGTAAAATAATGATGAAAAGTTCGGCGCTCCGAGTTATGAAGTTGAATGGAAAGGAATGAAATTTCGAATATGAAACGCTGCCTGCAGGTTGTTTGTACTGCCGTTTTTATACTGCTTTGTTTGGGAACAATGCGTTTTCTGCAGTTTTTTATTAAGACGGACATGTCGATTCGCTATATTGATTGGCAGTCTTCTGTCAAAATTGAGACAGACGGCTCCGAAAGTTCGCTGGATTATACCGTTGTGCCTCAAACAGGGGAGAGTTTTCGGCTTGAAACTATTCTTCCGCCGACAGAGGAAAACGGGAATCTGGTGTTTGAAACGGCAGGGTTGGAGCTTACGGTTTGTATCAACGGAGTTGAGGTATGGCACTCCTCGTCCGCTGTCCCTGCAGGGGCAGCGGGACAGACACAGGCAGTAATTCCTATGCCGAGAAATGAAGAATGCCATGTCACAATGACATGTGTAGTTAAAAGTACAACCAGCTTGGTGTTTCCTCCGGCTGCTCGCTTTGTACCAGTAGAATACGATGCGACTGAGAGCTATGCATATGCTAATTTTTACGGAATTCCCGCCGGTGTAACCGCAGCGATTTCACTTCTTGTGGCGGGTATGTTTCTTTTGGGAGTTGCACACAAAAAGCCCGACTGGAGTCTGATTCCGCTGCTTCTTGCGGCTGCCGGTCTTACGGCACAGTGGATTACAAAGGGAATGGGCTATTTCTTCCTGAATAACCGGTTGGTCGATTTTCTCATCCGCCGGGAGGTTGGCTTCTTTTTTATACTGTTACTGATTCTCTTTCTTGCAATGAACCGACAGCGGAGATTTTGGAAGTATTTTGGAATCACTACGGCGGTCAGCTTTACTACACTGTTGATTGCTTTCGGAATATCTGCCGCCGTAAATGGGTATCTTGCAGGATATATCGTGCAGATGTTCCGTGATACAGTTGAGCTTGGGCATTATGGGGAACTTTTGTATTGGATTACCGTTTGGCTGACTGCTGTTTGTGCTGTAATTTCTACATATGCAGTGATGTGCGCCTTTGTCACGCAGCGAACGGAAACACAGGCGCTCCGCCTGCACAATCAGCTGATTCTGGACGGATATCGTGCTATCGAAAGCAAAATGAGGGCAAGTGCGGCAATCAGGCATGAGGAAAGACACAGAATTGTTGCCTTGGAGTCGGCTTACAAAAAGGGAGACTATGAAACTCTGGGCAAAATGCTGCAGGATATGAGAGGACAGTGCGAGCACCTGGCGCAAACACACTTTTCTAAAAATTTCGTTGTCAATGCTATTTTGCAGGATGCTGCCTACAGAGCGGCACGGGCGGGAATATCATTTGATGCCACTGCTTCGGTGTCCGCAGAGATTCCGATTTCCGAAAATGAACTGTGCGAGCTGCTTATGAATATGTTGGATAATGCTATAGAGGCGGCCTCGCGCTGCACGGAAAAAAGCTTTATCCGATTCAAGGCAGAGGAACGAAACGGTTTTCTCGCCGTAAAATGTGAGAATTCGTTTATTGAAGAGCCAAAACAGGATAAGAACGGGCAGTATATTTCTACAAAGGACGAAAAGGAAAGTCATGGCTTTGGATTAAAGCTTATGAACGCTGTTGCAGAGAAATATCACAGTATGCTGGATATTTTCGTTTCGGATGAAAATGTTTTTACTGTTCAGACCGCTTTAAAAATTCCGAAGAAATAATAAAATCAGCGGGTGTCATTCATTTGAAAATGACCCCCGCTGATTTTATTGATTTATATATCGTATAAATGCGCTTTGAAATGCTTTATAATATGTACGCCCCACAGGAAGCATATCACCATTTCGAAGCGTTAGGTCCGTCCGTCCGATTTCCTTTACTCTGCTCAGATTCACCAGAAAGCTGTTATGACAACGTGAAAAATGGCCTTTTGGAAGCTGTTTTTCAAACTCGGTAAGAGAAAGATAATAGGTGTTGCTGTTTCCGGAACTTTGATGAATGATTATGTTGTGGTTATAACTTTCTACATAACGTATTTCCGACACGGAGAAATGCAGTATCTTATTACCGATGCTAAGCGTGACTGCTTTGGGTAAGTAATTCAATTTAAGATCCGTACGGATTGCATTTGCCAGTGCTTCCCGGCAAATCGGTTTAAGAAGAAAATGAATGGGCTGTACATCATAGCCCTCGGAAAGATAATTGTCGCATGCGGTCACAAATATAATTGAAATACGGTCGTCCTTGCTTCGCAGAGAACGCGCCAGCTCCAGTCCCGTCATGCCGTTCATCTGAATATCCAAGATAAGCAGATTGAACGGTTTCTCGACATCAGAATTCATCCTTTTCTCAAGCTCCGCGGCAGAGGGAAAAGCTGTTATCGCATACGGAATACTTTCTCCGTCCAGCAGCTCCCTGCAGAAAGAATGCAATTGTTCTCTCATGACCGGATCGTCATCACAAACGGCTATTCGGTATGTGTTCATTTTCTCACCCGCAATCACATGCACTTTAATACATTGTATCATAAAACCGATCGGAAAACAACCTTAAAAGATTTACAAAAAAGCGAATTTTCAATAATGCATCCGGAGTTTTTATCTTCTTACGTTTCAAAAAAGCTTTGAACGGATTGATAGTACTCCGTTTTGCGAAGCTTTAATATGGCTTTTGCTTCGAGCTGACGCACCCGTTCCCGTGTAACACCGAGTTCTCGCCCGATTTCGGCAAAGGTGGACTTTTTCTCTCCGGCAAAACCGTACCGCATATTGATGATTTTCCGTTCCCGTTCGCCAAGGATGCTCATCATTTTTTCAAACTGAAAGCGGAACTCTTTCAGTTGACAGGCCTTGTCCGGATCTGTTTCTGATGTTTCGTCGGCTATGAAATCCATCAGCCGTGTTTCACGGTCGTTATCAAGCGTCATTTCAAGAGATAACGGCTCCTGGATCAATGTCAGCATATCCTTGACCTTGGATAACGCAATACCGGTACTGCAGGAAAGCTCACTTGCCGTTGCTTCACGCCCGTTTTCCTGATAAAATTGATTTCGGACACGGTTCAGCGCTGTAACATTGGAAACGATATAGTTCGGGATGCGAATCATTTTGCCTTGTTCGGACAGCGCTTTGCGTATGCCGAATTTGATCCACCAGGTAGCGTAAGTGGAGAAACGAAAGTTGAGGGAAGGGTCGAATTTTTCTACGGCTCGGATCAGTCCGATATTACCCTCCTGAATAAGATCAAGAAAGGGAACGCCGTAATTTCTGTAGTGCTTTGCGATATTGATAACAAGGCGCAGGTTGGCTTCGATCAGCTTTTCTCTTGCACGGGGATCTCCGTCCCGCATACGGTAAGCCAATGCGAACATCTCATCCTTTGTGAGTGTCGGCAATTTCCTTATTTCGTGGAAATAAGCTTTGGTCGGGTCAACCGGAATGGATTGCCCTTTCGGTTCCGTTTCTGAACTGTTCTTGCCCGTTTCTTCTTCAATAATTTCGTCTTCATCGGACTCGATCAGGTCAATATTGGCAGCTCTGATTTTCCGCAAAATATCTTCGACTTTTTCGTTGCTCAGGTCATAATCCGATTGGACACGCTTAATCTCGTCCATAGGGATAAACCCGTCAATCTTTCCGTTTCGAAGTATTTCGCTGATGATGCTGCGCATATCAACGCTGTCGGTCATTGCATCGCCTCCTTTATCTGATATGTGCAACTTTATTATAAAACAACAAATTGAAAAAGTCAAGTAGTTGTAGGCGTGATTGGATGCAAAATCGAGCGATTTTATATTAAATATCGGAACAATTCGTTTCGAAAGAGGAAAAACAGGTTCAAAAAACGCAACAGGAGGTGTTGACGGATGCTTTTTGATGTGATATAATATATCTGCATTTACGGAGGTGCGGTATGTGCAATAATGGCAATGATTTTGTGGGAGAACTCCCGGACAGTGTGATAGATAAATGGTATCCGATAGGAGAGAGTTTCTGGCTGAGACGCACAACGGACCGCAATTACTTGTGTGTGCAGATCTTTCCGCTTATGGAGCATTCTTTTCTGTGTTATCTTCATGCTTTGGATATAACGGAATTCGGGAAAGAATCTGCCGAAAGATACAGTTTGAATGTTGAAAGTATACCGGAGGAGCTTCCGAAGGATATTCGGTATATGTACCCGATTGCATTTACGCAGGATACCGAAAAGGCAAGGGAAATGTTTGCTGCGCCTACGGTCGAAGAAAAGAACGAATGGCTGCATAAAATGGGAATTGAGGTATAAGAGAATGATATATGCTTGTGATAGCTGTAAGTTTGTTTTTGAACGTGTCGGAGAAGTGGACAGATGCCCGGATTGCGGAAAGAAAACCATTCGGGAAGCCGACAATGAAGAAAGACAAGAATACATGGAATATCAAAAAGAAAAGAAAAAACATCTTTTATAAAGAAAAGCGTTTCGGACCGGACATCGAAACGCTTTTTCTTTGTATAGTGCCATATTTACTTGCTTTTTTATACGGCGTCGGTCAGATTAACTCAAAACTGCAAAAAAGGAGTTGATCATATGGCATCGCTGAACGATGTTCTCAAAGAGATTCTTGAAAAAGACTTTGAAAAGGAAGATGTTGAAAAGGTTGTGGACTCGGTTGAGAACAATGACGAGAATAAAGAAACCGGAGAAGAAACACCGGAGGAGTCGGGAGAAACCTATACCGGCCCCGGTGATTTTGCCCAGAACAGTGTCGGCAGAGGCGCAGTCGAAAGCTTTATCAAAAACAGCGTTTATGAAAAATACGGAATCGACAGCAAAGCAATGAAAAGTTTTGCCCGGATGACGCCTACCGAGATGCTTTCAGATTTCGGAAAGACGGTAGGAGAGCTCGGCAAAATACGCAGCGACTATCAAAGCGGTAAAATGACGGTCGAAGGATATAAAAGCGCAATGAGTCGGGCGAAAGGCGAAATCGTAGGAAAAATGCTTGAGATGGGCAGTTCACGCAAGAGCATTTTAGAGGATATATTCTTGCGTTCTGTCGGAATCGGACCGGAGGGGCGTGAGATACACTCTTTCAAGGATATTGTCGATACTTTCCGACAGGAAGAGGATGATCCTGTGGATAAAGAAACGAATCCCGATACAGTCGAAATCGAGCATAATGAAACCGACATAAATCCCGACGCTGAAACTTCCCCGGATATCGAGAACCCGGATGCGGAATTGGCAGAAGCGGAGGCGGAATCCGAAAACGATAAGCCTAACACGGAGGAGCAGGAACAGACTCAGGAAAAGGAAGCCGAAACAGATAAACCGGAAGAACGACCGGAGACTGAGGATAAACAGGAAATTGAGGATAGAGAAGAACTGCTGCCCGAAGAGCAGGAGCCCGAATTGACGGAAATCGATGCGGATACGGATACAGAGGTTCCGGATGAGGCTGAATCCGAGTCATCGGAGGATACTGAGCCGGACGATTTTCAAAGCTCCGATGGGGGAGAACCGCAGGAAGAAACCGACGAGGAATACGATGATAATGAAACCGACGGTAATGAAGCAACCGAAAATGATATAACTGCGGATGAACCGACAGATAAATTGCCTGACGATACATTTGAAGCGGACACAGATACCGACGGTGAATCTTACGAGCCGGAAAACAACGAGGAGATAAAAGAAAGTGAAGATGAACCGGACATTGAAGCTGACGACGGTTATGATGAAAAGGACAGCGATAAAACAGAGAACGGTGACAGTGAAATTTTTGAAGAAGAGGTCGGCGAGGACAAAAAGCAGGATTCCAAGTCGGATGCCGTAGAAAATGAAGAGGAAGACGAAGATAATCCCGACAAAGAACCTAAGGAGGATTCGGACGGAGCAGGGCCGGACAATGAATCCAGCGAAAATGAATTTACTGATATTGACGATGTGGAAGAGCAGGACATAGATGCCGACGATATGGAGTATGATGCCCTTTCTTCCGATACAGACGAGCCGGAGATCCTCGAACCGGATGCTGAAGAAAGTGACGGGGCGGACACACAGGTCGATAACGATATGGATAGCGAGGATGTCGAGCTTGAAGATACCGGGGACGCCGGCGATGAAAGCGATATCTTTGATGATTTTGAGCCCGATAATGAACCGGAGTTCGATACAGATGCCGAATCAGTACCCGAGGAAATATCGGAAATTAATGATATCCCGGACGCGCAGGAATTCGAAAATATGATAAACGACGATGTTCAGGATATGGCGGACTATGCCGCACAATATGAGGGTGCCAAAGAGGATATCGGGGATATTGAGGATTACGGAGATACGGAGATCGATGTTGACGCAGATTTCGGCGATGTGGATGTTGTGGAAGAACCGATTGAGCCGGAAATTAATGTTGAGGCGGACATTGATATCTCCGAAATCGCCGATATCGCTGAGGGGGCGGAAGAAGCCGCCGAACTGATTGCCGCGTTGCTCTGATGTAATTTACTTGCTTTTGAATGAGCCTCCTGCTAAATTGCTGTTGCAAGTTCAGTAATTTAGCAAGGAGGCTTTTATTGTGAAAATCAAAGGCAGAGTCAGCCGCATTTTTCATCGTATGGAAAGCGGTTTTAAAATCGTGGCACTTGAAGTGGTAAAAGGCAATCCGATACCCGAAAAGTATCGAAATCCTGACTATCCTATGAGCGTTTCCGTTGTCGGCAATCTGATGAATGCTGAAGAGAATTACATTGTGGAAATCATCGGAGAGTGGGAATACAGAGATAACGGTCGGTACTGGCCGTGGCAGTTTAAGGTCGAGAAGTATACGGTATGTGATTTCGAAACGCCGTGTATTCTTGTGGATATCATTGCCCGTATAAACGGGTTTGGGAGAACACGGGCAAAGAGGCTGGTAGAGACCTACGGTGTCGGCGTTGTGCAGATGATAGAAAACGAGCCGCAAACGCTGTGCGTATGGGAAACAAAGCAAGGCGAGATGCAGGCGCTCGGTGTTGGACTGAAAAAATACCGCATAGCCGCTGACCTGAAGGCCTTTCTTTCCAATTACGATATCGAAGAGATAATTGTTGATGCGGTATATGAGAGATACGGGCTTGAATCGGTTGAAATGATACGGCAAAATCCGTATGTATTGTGCGAAAATAAACTGGTTTCGTTTGCGATTGCGGATAGAATTGCAAAGGATCTGAATTTCGGCGCAGATGACCCGAAACGGGTAGACACGGCGCTTCTATATGTCCTGAATGATTATGCCGGGAATAAAGGGCATACATTTCTGATAATCAATCGTTTGCCTGAAGATTGCAATGCTTTTCTGAAAGAAAGAGGAGAAATCAAAGGCTCGCTCAGCAAACGGCACATTGAGGCCGCTGTTGCCCGATGCCGTTCAAACGGCCAGATCGTAACGGAAGGGGAGCGTGTATACTCGAAAAAACGGTATGAGAGTGAAAAGACAGTTGCCGATATTCTTCGTGCACGGATTGATGTCAAGTCAAGGTATGCAGCCGTACCGAAGGAAAAAATCGAGGCATGTGTTGCCGAGATTCAGGAAGAGCTTGAAGTGGAGTTGGATCCGTTACAGCGAGAAGCGGTTGAAATGGCACTGTGCAATCAGACTTCTATATTGACCGGCGGCGCAGGATGCGGCAAGACCACAACATTGCGGTTTATTATCGGGGTTATAGAAAAACTTTCGAAAATATGCCGCATTTCAGGTGTCGAGATTGCTCTTGCAGCGCCTACCGGTATGGCGGCGAAACGCATGAAGGCGGCAACCGGCAAGGAAGCCAAGACAATTCATAAACTGATAGAATATAATCCGGCGCTTCCGGCGCTCACGCTGAACGAAGATAATCCGCTGCCGTATGATTTCGTTATTGTAGATGAGTTGTCGATGGTTGACATTGATACAATGGCAATGCTGTTGCGAGCTGTTCGCAGTGACACACAGCTTTTGCTTTTGGGGGATGTCAATCAGCTGCCGTCCATAGGCCCCGGTGAGGTTTTGCATGATATGATAAACAGCGAAATGTTCCAGGTAACGGCGTTGAAGCGTTCTTTTCGTCACGGAGCCCGCAGGACCATTCTGGATAACGCCAATCGAGTTCTTGAAGGAAGCACGGAGCTTGATTTCGGACATTCGGACTGTGTATTCTACAATGTTCCGGATTCATCCGACGATAAGAACTGTAATCGTCTCAAGAAAATGCTGCTGAATGTCTATTATGAGGAATATGCGGCCTGCGGCAGAAGGGCGGATAAGGTTCAGGTATTATCCCCGATGAGGGTCAAGACACTTGTTTCCGTTGATCAGATCAATCCCGATTTGCAGGACACGGTAAATGCTTTGATTGATGAAAAGGATGAAATTCGGTTCGGAGCACATCGTTTTCGTAAAAACGATCGTGTTATGCAGGTCTCGAACAATTACGATAAGAATATCTTTAACGGCGATAAGGGCGTTGTAAAAATGGTGTTGGGCAAAACAGGGAGGGTGCTTGTAGATTATGACGGGATTCCCGTGGAATACGAAAAAAAGGAATTTGACCAGCTTAAGCATAGCTTTGCGATAACCGTGCATAAATCGCAGGGTGACCAGTTTCCTGTTGTCATCATACCGATTACCAATTATCACTCTGTTTTGCTGAACAGAAATTTGCTTTATACGGCGATGACCCGTGCAAAGCACAAGCTGATATTTGTCGGCGATAGGGAAGCGCTTGAATACGCCATTCGAAATCTCCAAGGATTAAAAAGGAATACTGCGCTTTGTGAAAGGCTAAAGATAACAGAGCAAAAAGCAGCATAGAGAAAGCGTCGCTTCTGCGGCGCTTTCTCTGTATTTGCACATAAAAAATCAGCCAAGATCAATTCGATCATGGCTGAAAAACAATCCTATTTTTTCGCAGAGTTTATTCCTCTGTGAACGAAACTTCGCCTCATAAGCATTTGTATTATAGCACGAATAACGGAGGATTGCAAGGGGAAATCGCATTTTCGCATGATTTTTTTGAAAAAAGTTCGAAAACAGAGAAGCGAAAAATCAACTTTTTCAAGTAAACGCTTTTTTTCGCTGCTATCAGCAGTCGGCAGAGCAGTCAAAAAGCGTTTTATTTATCCGCTAAAATATAACTGCCCTTTGTGGCGTAATTTTATTTTTGGAGGTCATCAACATGAAAAAAGGTGAGAACATTTTTAAGCGCAAAGACGGTCGCTGGGAGGCTCGCTACATCAAAGGCTATGAATTGTCCGGAAAAATCAAATACGGGTTTTGTTACGGAAAGACTTACAAGGAAGCCAAGGAAAAGGTTGCGAAATTCAAAGCCGCTCTTGTCGGCGGAGCAAACATATCCGGGGGTGATTCACGGCATCGTCTTGGATTTTATTGCGATGAATGGCTGCAATCACGAAAATGCAAGGTGCGAGAATCCACTTATGTCAAATACAAAACTGTGGTTGAAAAGCATATTAAGCCTAAGCTCGGCGGTTGCTTTCCTTTGGGGATCAACACGGCAATAATAGATGCGTTTTCGGATGAGCTGATTTCAAAAGACGGTCTCTCGGAGAAAACGGTACATGATATTTTGGTCGTGCTGCAGGACATTTTAAAATATACCGCGGTCCGGTTTCCCGGGATTTTCCCGATGATAGAAATCAATTTTCCGAAAAGCAAACGCAAGGAAATGCGTGTGCTGTCATGCGATGAGCAAAAACAGTTTGCTATGTATCTGCTCAATGAAATGGATTCGTGCAAATTCGGTGTCCTTCTTATGATGTTTACTGGGCTTCGCATCGGAGAATTGTGTGCTTTGAAGTGGTTGGATATCGATGCAAAGGAGAAAATCGTTTCGGTCGGATCAACCATGCAAAGACTTCAAAATATTGAGGCGTGCGCCGCAAAGAAAACAAGAGTGACAATAGGTGCCCCGAAGAGCGACACATCACTGCGCAAGATCCCAATGACCGATTTTCTTACAGCCCTGTGCTGCCGCTTTGAAGAAAAAGCAAGGGACGCTTATGTTTTAACCGGAACGGAGCATTATATGGAACCTCGAACATTGCAGTATCGCATCAAAAAATATACCACGGAATGCGGTCTTGAAGGTGTTCACGCACACACTTTCAGACACACTTTTGCAACGAGAGCTGTGGAAGTCGGTTTTGAAATCAAATCGCTTTCCGAAATTCTCGGTCATGCAAATACGGCGATTACTTTAAATCGTTATGTACATTCCTCAATGGAGTTGAAGCGTGCCAATATGGACAAGCTGACAGCAATCGCAATATGATTATAAGCAGTCAAGCAACTGTGTCACGATAGCTTTATTTCACACAAGACAAGCGAAACAATCCGATTTTATCAAAGTGTTTGACAGAGGAATAAACTCTGCGAAATGCCCTTATGAGCGGTAAGCCTTGTAGATAATAAGGCTCTTTTTTCGGGAACGGTATAAGTAAACACTTTTTAAGGAGATGCAAAATATGCTTCCGCAAGAAGATAAAAATTTAACGGCGCAGCGGAAGTTGATCTATGGAGCAATAAAAACTGTTGCGTCCCTGGGACTTGAAAATACCACAACAAACGCAATTTGCAAAATGTGCGGTGTCAATGTTTCGTATATCTATCAGAGCTTCTCAAGCAAAGAGGATCTGATTGCCAAGGCTTTTGCATTTGCCGATGAAGAGTTCCTGTCGGTGATCCTCAGCAATTATACTGTGTTGAACTATGAGAGCATCGATTACGAATCCCGCTGCCGTGTGCTGTTTACGAAATGTTGGGATCATTTAATGGCGCATCCCAACGAGCTGACATTCTATGTCCGTTACTATTATTCCATTTCATTTCAGAAGTATGTGTATACCGAACACATGGCACGGTATAAAAACCTGTTTGAAAAGATGAAAACCGCTTTCCCGGACTCGGTCGATGTCCAAAAGGTGCTGCACCACATCCTCGACACCCTGCTCGGTGAGGCGATGAAACAAATTGAGAACCCCAAGGTGGATAACAGCATTGCGGGTGTGCTGAGTTTCCGGCTGATCTTTTCCGTAGTGAAAAGCTATGTGAAGCAAACCAAGCTGGAGCCGCAGGAATAAAGAAATTACGAAAGGAGTGAGCCGAAGTGGAACAGAAAAAGAAAATCAAGATAGTCATTATCATTCTCGCCATTCTGCTCGGACTCAGCCTTTTGGCGCTCGGCGGCACGGTTATATACAACAAAATAGCGAACAATACCCTTGCCACCGTGACCGTGCCGGATAATCTGATTACGCCGGACGAGGACACAACAAAACCCGACAGCAGCGAGAGCAACAGCCAAGCGCCGGACAGCTCCGATACGCAAACGCCGAGCAGCTCTGCCGATGCTTCTTCCTCTGCCGTGCCTACGCAAAGCACGACCGCCGAAGCAAAGAAAGCAGCGACCATTGAACTGTATAACAAACAGCCGGAGGAAAACACGCCGTTTCAGGTGGGCAATATGTTCCCCGGTGACGCAGAAATAAAATACTTCTGTGTGCGGGTGTCCTACCACGATAAAATTACCGTGCATTACAAAGCCACCGTCCGCCCCGGCTATGAGAAATTAGCCGAAGTGCTGAAAGTGCGGGTTAAGCTGCTCTCCACGGGCGAAATGCTGTATGACGGTTTAATGCGGGATATGCCCGAAAGTCTGACGCACAAATTGGCGTCCAAAAAATCTACCACCGACGAGTTGTACTATGAAATTACAGCATATTTAGATACAAGCGTAGGCAATGACTATCAGAATAAGGACTTGATTGCCGATTTCAAATGGTGGGTCGAGGAAACAGGAAACCTTGATAACTCTCCGCAGACAGGCGATACCTCAAACATTCTGCTGTGGGCGGTGCTTGCAGCCGGCTCACTCAGTTTGATAATCATCCTGCATGTAACCCGTAGGCGTAAGGAGGATGAGGAAAATGTCTGAAACCAAAACCGCTAAAAGGCTGACAGGCGGCATTATCGCCATTATCGTCCTTGCCGTTTGCCTTTGCATTACTACCTTTGCCCTTGTGTATGCTTCCGTTTCCGTTGAAAATAATCTGTTCCACACAGGCGAGGTCAAGATAAACCTCAACGACGGCAAGCCCGTGATTCAGGAACACGAATTTCTCTTTGAGCCGGGAATGACCGTTGTAAAGGACTTCTTTATTGAAAACGACAGCACTTGGGATGTGTATTACCGCCTTTATCTTGATAATGTTTCGGGCGGTCTTGCCGATGTGCTGACCGTGACGATAAAGGACGGCGATAAGACGCTCTACTCCGGCACGGCGAACGAGCTGACACGGCAGAATGTTGTCGCCGCCGATGATACCCTCAAAATCGGGCAGCGCCGCAATTTGACCGTAGTGTTCCACTACCCCGAAAGCAGTGGCAACGACACCCAAAACCTCGACCTCACCTTTACGATGTGCGCCGAGGCAACGCAAACGAAAAACAACCCGAATAAGCTGTTTAACTAAAAGGATGATCCCGGAATGTCAATATTCAAAAAACGAAAATGGCAAAATACCCCAAAAAATCGGGGGGGGGGTACTGTCAACCTCTACGATAAAGGATGTGCGGCAGATGCCCGATAACGGTACTGAAAAATGTGTATGCTGCGGCTGCGATACCGGCGTTCCGTTTGATATGCCTGTTTCCGAACGCAAGTATTATGAGGTCGGCAGCGGTCAGCTCTGCGGAAACTGTTACATAAAGCTGCACATTTATCCGGATGAATCGTATAGTCCGGAGCGGGATAAAGAAATGAATCTGCTCCTGCGTCTATGCCGGAACGATAAGGAGTGAGCAAATGAAAGCATTAAAAATAATCCGAAGTATATTTGTGTGGCTGATGGTGGCGCTTGCCGTTTTTATGATGATATTCACCATTGTTTCGGTATCCACCTTTGACCGTGCTGACCGTAATTTATTCGGCTATAAGGCCTTCATCGTTCTGTCCGACTCCATGAGCAAGACAGACTTCAATGCGGGCGATTTGGTGCTCGTGAAAGCGGTTGACCCCTCCACCTTAAAAGAGGGCGACATCATCGCCTATACCTCGCAGAATACATCCAACTATGGCGAAACCGTAACCCATAAAATCCGCAAGCTCACCACAGACGCAAACGGCGAACCGGGCTTCGTCACCTACGGTACAACAACGGACACGGACGATGAAACCGTCGTTACCTATCCGTATGTACTCGGTAAATATCAAGGTCGTATCCCGAAGGTGGGTACATTCTTTCAGTTTTTGAAAAGCACACCCGGCTATATCGTTTGTATTCTCGTTCCGTTCCTGCTCCTCATTCTGTTAGAGGGCATCCGCTGCATCCGTCTGTTCCGCATATACAAAGCTGAACAGCAGGCGGAGCTGCAAGCTGAGCGGGATAAAATCGAGGCTGACCGTGCCGAAACGCAGCGTATGATGCAGGAGCTGCTGGCGATGAAAGCGCAGATGGCGCAAAACGGCGGTGAAACGTCGAAAACGGACGAAACACCGTCCGACACAACTACGGTGTAATCACTGAAAAACCAGTGTTTACATATTGTCATTGAAAAATTTAGCATAAGGAGGTAAAACACAATGACAAGCAGCAAATCTACCAAGCGGGCATTGATTTCCAGCGCACTGGCTATCCTTATGTGCGTGGCAATGCTCATCGGCACCACCTTTGCGTGGTTCACCGACACCGCATCCACCGGTGTCAACAAGATCGTGGCGGGCAATTTGGACATTGAAGTACAGTACAGAACCACCGCAGACGGCGAGTGGAAAACCCTCGACAATGCCACCGACCTGTTCGGCGCGGAAGGCACTCTGTTTGAGCCGGGCCACACAAGAGTGGTGGAGCTGAAGATTACGAACGCCGGCAATCTGGCACTCAAGTACAAGATCGGCATGAATGTTGTTTCGGAGACCGCCGGCACAAACAAGGCCGGTAATCTCTATAAGCTCTCCGACTACCTGAAGGTTGCCGCAACTGGCTTCCAGCAGTATCCTGCTGAGGGCGGTATTGCGCAAGCGATGGAATGGGCAATTTTCCAGCCGGGTATGGAAAGTATGTGGGAGTCGCATGATTTTGCTAATTTTTATCTGGAATTTGCTTCCAACGGAAATGTCCACGCCCTGCAGCCCGGTGCAGCGCAGATTCTCGGTATAAAGGTTTATATGCCCGAAACGGTGGGCAACAAGGCCAACGCCATTTCCACCGAGAAGGCAGCTTTCATCAACTTCGGTCTGAATGTGGTGGCTACGCAGTACACAACGGAGAGCGACAGCTTCGGCACCCAGTACGATAAGGATGCTGAATATCCTATTTTAGTTACAACGGGAGACGAACTGCAGGCTATTGTGAGCAATGCAACAGCTCCTGTCAATATCGTGCTGACGAACAGCATTACGACCAACAACTTCGTCATCCCTGCGGATAAGGATGTAACTCTGGATTTGAATGGTTGCACTGTAACGAATGCTGAATCGCACACCATTCTGAATAAAGGCCATCTTACTCTGACAGATTCAAGCGCAGATAAAAGCGGTCAAATCATCTCCCTCAAGGGCAACACTGCAGCACTTCGCAACGGAGATAATGCAGTCTGTGTAGTCAAGGGCGGAACAATTTCTCGTGACGGGGCCAATGGAAATACATGGCATGTAGTTGAAAACTTTGGCAAGATGACCTTCAATGGTGGTAAGGTCGTCCTAAAGAACGGAAATGGCTTTGCTATCACCAATGGCTGGAATTATTTTGATCCTGGTGCTTCTACTACGCATGCAGTGATGGAAATCAACGCTTTGGAACTTGATACCGATTCCAGTGGAATTAAGAATTGCAGATATGGCGATTTAACCGTAAATGATGTGACCGTGACCTCCACCGGATATTGGGTCCTTTCCAACGACTATCTTGGAACAGCCGTAATCAACGGTGGAACCTTAACTTCAAATTCTTTCAAAGCAGTTTCCAACGGTGCTGCAATGACGGTGAATGGCGGAACCTTTGACGGAACAGAAGGGTTTGTCGTTCAGAGCTATGCCACATCCACAGTTCTCAACGGCGGAACCTTTGCAAACATGAACGTTGACGCACTCGCTAGCTATGTCGGTACGGGACACACCGCACAGCAAAGCGGCACATCCGTGATTATTAAGTAAAACCCTATTTCCACCCCCTCCGCCCTCGGGCGGAGGGGCAATCAAAGGACATAGGCGAGGGTGCGTATGTCTTTTGATTGCTTTGATGTAATCACGGGAAATTCGTGTTTACATATTGTCATTGAAAAATTTAGAATAAGGAGGTAAAACACAATGACAAACAGCAAATCTACCAAGCGGGCATTGATTTCCAGCACACTGGCTATCCTTATGTGCGTGGCAATGCTCATCGGCACCACCTTTGCGTGGTTCACCGACACCGCATCCACTGCGGTAAACAAGATCCAGGCGGGGAATCTGGATGTCAAGCTCATGTACAGCACCGATATGCAGACATGGAAGGAAGCCACCGATCAGACCAAGCTCTTTGACGACAATGCCCTGTGGGAGCCGGGTTACACACAGGTGGTCTATCTGAAGATTGTAAACGCCGGCAATCTGGCTCTGAAATATGAGGCCGGCTTCTCCAAAAACTACACCTCCAACAGAGGGAAAAATGTTAACGGCGATTGGTACCGTGTGGACAATTATCTGAAGATTGGCACTGCCGAGACCGCGACCAAGTTTGCAAACCGCGAGGATGTTTGGTCTGCCATTGCCGCCACCGAAAAGACTTTGGCGAAGGATGTTATGCTCACCGACGGATGGATTACTCTGAAAGCAGGAGAAGAGTCCGAACCCTTTGCCGTAGCAATCTACATGCCCACCTCAGTCGGCAACGAAGCCAATGCTTCAAGGCACAGACCTTCCTCTGTCTCCGGCCTCGGCATTGAGGTGCGCGCTACTCAGGCGACTGTGGAAAGCGACAGCTTTGATAACAATTACGATGCAAATGCGGCTACTGTGCTCAATCGCGTGGAATATACTGACGGCGAACATACAGTGACTGGCAACATTCAGGCAAACGGCACAGCCGGTGCAATTCACGGAACGGGTACTGCAAAGATTACCGTAGATGCTACAACGGTTTACGGCACTTATGTCAGCAACTACGCGATGGCCGTCTGCGCCTCCAGTAGATCCGAGATTATCATCAAGGGCGGCGAATTTGCAAATCAGGCTCCTGCGGGTTCCGCGCTGTCCCTGATTTATGCAGAGGACAATGCGAAGATCACCATCGAAGGCGGCACCTTTAAGTGTGTCAACCCGGCTTGGACGCTGAACTGCAATGACAACGATGCTGCCACTATCACCGTTAAGGGCGGCTCGTTCTATCAGTTTGACCCGTCCAATGTCACTGTCGGCGAAGGTGAAATCTTCATTGCTGACGGCTACAAGGTCGTTCAGAACGGCGACTGGTACAATGTTGTTCCCGAATAAATCCTGATTTTCAACTCCCCTCCACCTTCGGGTGGAGGGGCAATCAAAGGGCATAAGTTATGCTTGTGCCTTTTGATTGCTTTGGTGCGATCACTGTAAAACCAGTGTTTACATATTGTCATTGAAAAGAAACCAAAAGAATGAGGAGGAAAAACAACAATGACAAGCAGCAAATCTTCCAAACGCGCATTGCTTTTGAGTGCACTCGCTATCGTTCTGTGCATCGCAATGCTTATCGGTACCACCTACGCGTGGTTCACCGACACCGCAAGTACGGCGGTAAACAAGATTCAATCCGGCAGTCTTAAAGTAGGCATTATCGATATGCAGGGAAACTCGCTTGAGGGCAAGCAGCTCAAATGGCAGGCTGCCGACGGCAGAGAGCAGGACGAAATTCTTTGGGAACCGGGCTGCACCTATTTTCTTCAGCCGTTCCGGATCCAGAATCAGGGAAATCTTGCTCTGGAATACAAGATCACAATGAACGGTATCTCCGGCGACAATAAGCTGCTTGAAGCACTCGAATTCGGTTTTTATTATTTCTCGCCCGGGTTCGGCGGCGCAAGAACGCTCGATGAGCTTGCAGAAGGCGGCAAGCTTGACAATGTTTCCCAAAATCCGGGTCTCTGCACCGCCCCGATATACATATTTGCCCACATGAAGGAAGAGGCGGGCAACGAATATCAGGGTCTTTCCATCGACGGCATCGGAATCACTGTTGTTGCTACTCAGGATACATATGAGAATGACAGCTTTAATAATCAGTACGACAAAGATGCTCCGCTTGATTTCGTTCCGGTCAGCACTGCGGCTGAGTTAAAGTCTGTGTTTGCAAATGCCGCAGATGGTGAGGCTGTCAATGTCTCTCTGACAAATGACATTGACTTGGGTGAAGACAAGACCCTCATGATCGTTGACGAAAACAGCGATATCGGGGATATCAACATCCAGGCAAACGGTCACACTGTCAAGAACGCAGTCGCCGGTGCGCGCGTTCTGCAGATGGCAAAATCCGATACTGCGCGCACCATCACCATAACGGGCGCGAAGATTGTTTCCGAAGGCGCGGTTACCAGCAACGAGAACCGCGGCGTACAGATTTTCAGTGTTGACAATGCGACTGTCAATCTCGTGAACTGCGAGATCGAAATGAAGGCCAACGACTATAGTTATCCCGTTAAGATCGGCGGCACAAGCAAAAATACGACCGTCAACATTACCGGATGCACCTTGACCGGCGCAAACTGCATTGAGAGCTTTGGCACAAACTGCACCGTTAACATTACCGATTGCGTGCTGAACTCCAACTATGCTCCCAACGTAGCCTACTGCGGCAACGGCATTCAGGATAAGAACGGCACAAACAATACCTACAATATCAAGAACACCACCTTCAACGGAACCAATGCGCAGCCTTGGCAGACAAGCTCCACCACTGTCATCAATGACCTTGGCGGAAATGTGTATAACACGACCCGCACTACTGAATAATTCCACCGTTACACTTTAAGAGGTCCTCTCCACCTTCGGGTGGAGGGGCAATCAAGGGGCACAAGCTTGCAAAAAAGGCTTGTACCTCTTGATTGCTCAAACCTAAATTTATATTTTTT
>OIYO01000683.1_pt1 | contig 25267 bp, 16 predicted proteins | sample 1588191 | NCBI WGS metagenome assembly OIYO01 (sample SAMN03283275) | human gut metagenome | biome: human-associated habitat; material: feces | host: Homo sapiens | place: Peru | collected 2012 | reverse complement strand
CCGCCGATACATATATATCGGTATAATCCTCGATTATAATCAAATCGTTTCCTTTGTTCTTACTTTGTTTTACCGCAATCATGCCGTAATTGATATTCTTAAAGGTATTATCAATATCAGCGCTTATCGGTCTTCCGTTATAGACAATGACCCTGCCGTCCGATGTTGACACAGACGTTTCGCGGTCGTTTTTATTATAATAAATTGTACCGTTGTCGTATCTTGAAAAGTCATCGGTATCTATCTTGACCGTCTTGTCGTTCAACTCTTCCGCATACACAATTTCATTTGTATTGTTCGCATTCTTTTTGTAATAATACTCAACGTATGAACCGAAAAGGTCTGTTAAATCGATATTACAGTCATACCTTGTATCATCGATATATGCTTGACCCGATTCGGGATTTAAGTCATTGTACATCGTTTGTCCGTCTGCCGCAGTCAGAGTCCCCTCGGCAAACGAAATACCATGATATACCGAAAGTGCCGTTTCGCCGTTCGCTTTCTTTTTTGTTCCCTCGGCGCTTACGGATATAATATCTTGAACATCCGCTTTTAACGCATTGTACAGCATATATATTGCATTTGATGTTGTAAGCTCACCGCCGCTTATTCCCTTTGATATATCAAGACGGTTGGCAACGCTCAAATATCCGCCGGGATAGCCGCCATAGACCTTTGCCATATCATCATATCCGAGAGCGGAAACCAAAATCTTGCACGCCTCGTCAAACGTTATGACATCTTCGGGGCGAAACTCTTTGTCGCTGTCCATCGACAGAACCTTTAAATCAACGAGCTTGTTTATGCTGTTGAGTGCATAATGATTCATAGGAACATCATAAAAATATCTTATTTCGTTCTGTTCAAAATCATTTATACCAATCAATCTCGCGGTATAAACCGCAAAATCGGCACGGCTCATATATTCCGCCGCCAAATCCTTTTCGGGCAATATCCCGACCGCGCGCAAAAGACCTTTTTCCACCGTCTGACCGTTTGTGTCACCTGCCGCAAAAGTCGGAACGCACATCAATGAAAGTATCATAACAAACGCCGATAATATAGCCGTAAATCTGTGTTTTATATTGTTATATCTCATAAGTCAGCCTCCTGTCAGTTCGAGAGAGAAATCAAGGCATACAAAATCTTTGCCGCCTCTGCTCTGGTTGCCGTATCTTGGGGCGCAAAATTCTTGCCGTCAATACCGTTGACTATATCCTGTGATTTCAACGCATACACCGCCGTCTTTGCATAATCCGAAATCTTATCATCATCCGAGAATTTTTGTACACCCTCGGTGTTGAACTCAACACCGTTTTTAAGCGCGGCGTTATATGCCATAACCGCCAAATCCTGTCGCGTGATATTTTGACCCGTGCCGAACATATCATCGGACACTCCGTTTACTATTCCGTTCTCGAGTGCCGCCGCAACATATGGCATAAACCAATCATCGGCGTTCACATCGGTAAATTTAGCGGTCTTGTTTTCGATGTTCAGCTTATACGCAACGGTCAGCATCTTGACAAATTCCTCACGCGTGATATTATCATTCGGATAGAACAATCTGTATTCTTTTCCTCTCAAAACTCCCATTTCGGCAAGCTTGCAAATTGGTTCTCTTGCCCATTCAACACTGTCCAAATCATCGAACACATAATAGTTAAGTTCAATATCCTTGTTGTCCGTATCGGGAACAACCGTCGGATATGTTTTTGTTCCGCCGATTGAACCGCCGCTTCCGCCGCCTCTGTTACCGCCGGATGACGAAGAACTGCCGCTGTTTGATGATTTGATATTGTCTATCGCACTTTTAAGAGCGGAATAATCGTTGTAATTTTGTCCCGACAACTCCGATAAATTGCGTTCGGAAAATCCGCTGACACTTGCACCGATTTCCTCTGAAAATCCGTCTATTACCTCTTTTATCGCGCTGTTTGAGCCGCTTTTTTCCACAACAGCCAAAACGAACTGCTCACAGAGCGACTTATAAAGCTTTGGTATTGAATCAAAGTTCTTGCCCGACACGCGGCTTGTCAGACTCTTTTGCACATCCTCGTTCACATACGATTTTGTATAATAGCCGTCCAATCCGCATTTTGACAAATCAAGCACCGTAATTTTGTTATTTATGTTCTCTGTCTTGCTTGAATTCAATTCAGCGACAAGCTTTGATAAATTAAAACAATTTTGAACCGATTTTGCGTCATCGGATTTTAATTTTTCGGCTTTTACAGAGTTTAACATTATTGTTAAAACTGCATCAGAATCGGTTTCGTTTGACAAGTCTATTCCGAGAGCCATCGAATAAGTATCGATTATATTTTTAAGCTCGATAACACTTGCCGCTTTGTTCAATGCCTCTACAGCGGTTTTATAATCGTTCGGATTACTGTAGACAAGCTTTTCAACAACCACATCATCGGCTGTTTTGGCATTTGTTTTTGATATACGAACCGTATATTCACCGGTCGGTATATCGCCCACTTTAAACTTAAACTCATATTTTCCTCTCTCGCCGACCGTTGTCTGATCGCGTCTGAGCAAAATCTTTGTATAATCACCAATGTCCGCATTTAACAAATCGGTGTATGTCTTATCGGGATAATACACATCGATTGTTATTTCCTCACCATTTTTTGCCGATATACTGCCGCTTGACGTTATTTCAAAATCCCCGGTTTGGGATGTTTTGGCAAACGCTGAGATTCCGCTCAATGCGACAGCCAGCGAAATCGGAACTGTGATAATTTTTGAAAGTTTTTTAATTTGTCTTATATCCATATCAGTTTCCTTTCAATTTTTCGGGACGTCCGATAGGGCGTCCCCTATATATTACAACATCTGTTACACCTCATCCGAGCGGCTATGCCGCCCACCTTCCCCTCAAGGGGAAGGCATTGTTTCTTTTAGGCTTCCCCTTGAGGGGAAGCTGTCACCGTTAGGTGACTGAAGAGGTGTAAATTGCTTTAGAGGTGTAATTTACTTTAAAATCGTCAACCAAAGCCTTATCTTATTCCACCGTCTTGTTTTGTATCAACGGTTTCATTGTCGCAAAATTTTCCCAAAGGAACGCTTTAACTTTGATACCGGACGCGTTCGCAACCGTAATCGGAACGGACTTTGTGCTCTCTGTTTTAAGATTAATTTTATCAAAATTAACCTGTGTCATAACATCATCATTATATACACAAATACAAAGATATGCTTCGCCTTCTCTTCCCTCTGTGTTTGTGATATTCACAACGGCATCTATCGTATCATTTGCGCCAATATCGCTTTTTGCAACCGATACTCCGCCCTTTTGAATATCCAAAAGGTCAATCTTGAACACGCCTGCCGTTGTGGTGATTCTTCCGTTATACTCTCTCGCAAACGAATTACCGCCCACAGTTTTAACAGTTGTCGGAATGTTGAGCGTATACTCTGTGCTTGTTGCAAGCTTTTCTGTCAATGTCAGCGTATACGTTTTGTTGTCATTGCTTGCCTCACCGGTTGAGCCAACGGCGGTCGAACCGCTCAACAGTTTTATATTTGAAAGTGTATCCGCATCCATCGCATCGGTAAAGTCAACCTTAACGTTCTTGACGTCTGAATCAACCTTGCCGATTGCCGGTGAATAATTTATGCCGTCCGATGAATATTGTACCGACTTGATTCCTGCTGCGGCGACCGGCTCACTATTAATAACTTCAACGTTATCGATTAAAGTATATGCCTTGCCATAATCCTCTGTACTCCATTCGTTCAGAGCACCATCCTCCGTTGACTTTGAATGTTTTAACTGTATAAATCTCAGCCACGAAAGACCGTTACTATTGAATTTATTATACATCAAGCCTGTATGGTACTGTGTTCCGTCAACGCTGATTGTTTGAGTATTTTTATCAAAATCAAGCGAGATTTCAACCGCATGAAAGCCTGTCGGCGTGGACGCAAGAGTATGTATTTGATCTTCGGACGGCATTACGTCAAACAGCGTTCCGTCAGCCTTGCTGTAAATGTATAGCGTATCGTTTGTGATACCGAGTATTTTTGTATAGTGTGGGTTTGTTGCAAGCGTGAATACAGGCGGTGTGGTCGCTGTTACTCCGTCATTCGGCTGTGCAACGTTTTTAACGTCGAATTTTATCTGAAGCTTTCCTTTTACAGCAGGCGTATTTGTATTCCAGTTATTATCACTCGTCTTACATCCTTCAAGAGCATATTTTGCGCCAACTTCATTCGACTTTGATTTATTAGGCACAACCGAGCCGTCAAGCTTTAATACTTTATTCTCGCCGTCTGTCACGGCATACGTTGAGTTGCCCGCTACACTCGATTTTCCGTCTTGTGCTATCGTATCGGACGAAACACTTGTGTTTTTCGTCCAAAATGTTGAACCTTCCGCATTGCGGCTGTCTGCTGCGCCTTCAACGGTATAGCTTTCAAAATCATCATTTATATATTGTTGATATATTGCCGCCGGCTTTTGTGAATAGACAACATTCTTGTCGCTTATACCGTTTATTACCGCAAATGCGTCAGAGAAAGTCAGCATATAGTCACCGCCGATATTTGTTCCCGTTGAATAGCTGAGATTATATTTCATATCATTCACTTTGGTAACGGTAACAGTCGGTGTTTCACCTGTTTCGAGGCATTTAACCGTTATATCCGAAGAATCCAATGCGGTCGGGTTAGTAAACATAAGTGTTGCACCGTTATCGTTTGTGTCGGTTATTTGAGCCGCATTACCGCTGTCAATCATCATATTTTTGTAATACGACGTACCCAAATCCATTCCTCGGTTCAATATTCTTAAGCCTGCCTGCATTATTTGCGTCGGACCGTCACCCTCACCTATCTTTACACCGTCAATGTAATAATAGGATTTGCCCTCTGTTAAATTATAAATCGTGTCTATATTATACCAACGATTTTTTTCAAATGTCGGATGAGTCGTTTCGGTTATATTCCAATTTTCACTTCCACCGTAATAGCCGATTTTATAGGGACCGCCGGCTTTTTCTCCGTGTTCGACTATTCCCAGCCATCTGCTGCCGGCAACATCAAAGCCTCTATCATCGGTAACGACTGCGGTATAAAATTTGGGACAGCCGACGGTATATTCGTGCATAATCTCAAAATGAAATCTTACTGTTTTTCCCGTTATCGGTGCTGAAAATGTGTTTGAGGCAAGAGATAAATTATTCGAATATGCAGCCACTGTAATTGTATCCGTTCCGTCATCGGAAATCTTTGAATCCTCAAGATACCCGCCTTTTACAAAATCATACAATACTTCATAACCGCCGGCCTCATCATCTGCCGATACGGGAATTTGAAAAGCCGCCGCAGAGAACAGCATAGCCGCCGACAAAATCCCCGATAATAATCGTCCGAACCTACATCTTACATTACTTTTACTTGTTTTCACTTTTAAAACCTCCTTAAGTTTTATATAAAAATTTTTAATTATTTATCTTACCAGGTTAAAATCCAGGAATTGCGCCGGATTTTTGCTCTGTCCGATACCGCTTCCGTATTCAAACATACCATCACGACCTTCACCGCCGTCGGGATAGTCCTCTTTGTCCTTATCATTGAGCAGCACCGACAGCAAAAGACTCGGATAATTCTTTATCTTAAAGTTTGCCGGGTACATCTCGGTCAGAGGTATCGAAAGCTCATACGTTGTCACCTTGCGGCTCTCATCTCTTGTTATTTCAAGCTCGTGCGGAATATCGACCGCTATCATCTGTGCCACAAGCCCCGAGCTCCTTGAAATCTCCGCCTTTCCGTTCTGCAAGCCCATGGTAAGCTCGGTATACGGTGCGGCGGTCGTTTTTTGCAGGGCGGTCGCTATCTGGAACGAGTCGCCTGCCCACAGACCTCTGTCGGGGTCGTCACTTTGGACATCATCCGTTACCTCTGCGCCAAAATAGAAATTATTATCATCAAATTCCATATAAATCTTTGCCGACGCGTCCGAATTGCCTCCAAAGTTTTCATCACCGAGCGGTATATAATTACCGTTCTTATCATTCATCTCTATCGCATATGCCGTGTTCCATTCGCCGTCCGAAATCACTCCGTCAATTTTGGGCGCGGTTCTCGCCTTTGGCATTGCCCTGAACGAAAGCTCGCGCGATAAATCAACGGAATAGCCGTTGCTCATTACAAGCTCTGCATCAAAGGTTAAATCATTGTAATCGAGCAAATCCGGAATCGGAAATGTTGTCTTTTTGGTTTCACCGGGTTTTATCGTACCCAATCTCCACATAGGGATAAGGCTTGAGAACGATTTTGACGCATTTATTTTTATCGTACCGTCAAGCGGTGTGTCATAAGTGTTGTTTGTCACCTCGGCAACATATTGCCACCTCTCGCCCGCAAAATGCTCTGAATAATGCGTGACATCGATTGCATCAACGCATTCGACCTCAAGACGCTTTTTATACAAGAGGTTATCGCCGTCATAAAAGGCTATCTCCGCTCCGTTGCCGAAATCATCATATATATCCTCGATTGCGCTTGTATGAACCTCTCCTGTTTTTGTTTCAACCGCCGCCTTTGGTCTGTTTTTGGAAATATCGTCGGCTTTTAAAATAACAGTTTTTTGTTCGTTGCCGAGTTTCATTTCTTTTTCGGCGCTTATTTGCGATGTTGTATCGATTTTAACCGTCAACTCTTTGCCTGTCATATTAGAAAGCGTTATATCGGTCTTATCGTGATTTACTATCTTTAATAACTCCTTGTCGATATTAAAAAGCTCATCACACTTTTCGATTTTATCAAAATTTCCGACCACATACATCGGCATATTTGTACAAGAAAACTGATACTTATTATCTGTACCGCTTATTCTTGACACGTTTCCGTATATATCATAGACATCTACGCTTTCGGCATCGATTTTTAACGAAATCTCTCTGTTTTCGTCCTTGTTCCACATAACAAGGGCAGTCCTTCCGTCACGCAGCTTGAATTTATAAAGCCTTTGTGATTCATCATAATCTATCGTTTCGGTATATTCACAATCTATCATTAAATCATTGTATGCCGAAAGTGCCGCAAGCACAGGTCTTGCCAAAAACGGGTCATTGTCTATCAGAGAGTTCACCAAGCCGAATCCCTCACGCGGCAGATTATCATTATCGGTATATCTGAACACATGTATCAAGTCCGCCATTTTATAGATTTCGTTCAACAAGAACATCTCTACCGTATACGCCGTCTGGTTATCCGTTCCGACAGCGGAATACCAACCTATCTCGGTGAACCAAAGCGGCTTATCCTGCATGCCGTATTTGTTCATAACCTCGCGGATTTTTTGAGCCTTTCCGACCATATTTCCGCTTTCGGGGCCTTGCATCCACATATACGGATGTATCGCCACACCATCCATATAATCCGCCGCGGTTTTTAAAACCGCCTCGGTATATCCGACACCCGTACCTGAAAGAGAAATACCGATTATTTTTGCATTCGGATTTGCTTTCTTTATCGCGTCTCTTGCAACCTTAACGATGTTTCCGTATTGCTCGGGTGTTGCATTTTTGTTAAACGCACTTGCATTCGGTTCGTTCCATATTTCATAACTCGATGTAAAATCCTTTGTGTCGAGTGCGACCTGATAACAATAATTATACCAATCGTTAAGTTCTGCGTCCGTTACGGGGACATGGTCGTTAAACACACAGCTTCCCGAAAGCAAAATCATATTATCGAGTTTTGATGTCTTTTTATAATCCAACTCCGGCTGATAATAGCCATAGTCTATCTTGCCTCCCGTCCAGCCCTGCCAGTTGGCAATACCGTTACGATGTACCTCCGATCTGACATTTGAAAATCCTGTTTTTTCAAAGATATTCATAATGCCGCTCATATAGGGCAGTTGGCTCAAATCGTTTCCGAAAAGCGTATGTACGCCCATCTTTTTATTTATCAGACCTTCTTGCGGTGATTTTATAAGTGCGAATCTCTGTTTTTTGTTGGTGGAATATTCCGCTTTGTCCGACTCGGCTTTAACACGCAGAGTAAACAATCCGTATTTATTGGGATTAACTTTAACCTTATGTTCTTTTTTCTCATCGGCTTTAAATGATAATTTTTCGGTTTTTGTTTCTAGGACAAAACCTTTATCATCAACGACCTCATATGTCATATTAAACTCTCTGTCCGCTCCACTGTCGTTTTTCAGGTTCATTAACAATTCGGCTTGTGTTCCGTAAAAGTTATATCCGAAATTTGTTTCGGCAAACGAAACATCAAGCGGAGCTATAAGCTCCTGCGGGATATTAACTCCGCTTTCCGAAAGCTCCTTTTGCTTAGCGAAATCAAGTCGTTCAAGCTTATAATTATCTATCACACATCTGCCTTTTTCGACCGTAAAATCCACACCCCAAAGCTGTTTTAAATCCGGGCAGATTTTATCTTTTCCCAGAAATTCATTATTGTAATAATAATATACGTATCTCGCATACATATCCAAATAAATATCTATGTGATTCCATACGCCCTGTTCTATTTCAGCAATGTTGTCCGACATCTTCCATGTGCGCCAGTTCGATTGTTTGATTCCGTTTAAGTTGTTGTAATACCTAAAAGCGGTATCGAGATATATGCTTTCAAAAACCTTGTTCGCATCAAATCCCGTTGCCGAATTGCCGTGGTCATAGCCCACAAATCTGACAATTGCGCCCAAATTTTCGTTTTCGTATTTTTTAAAGTCAAACGAATATCTGTACACACCATCGGACGCAAATCCGCCGGGCATATTCAGGTAATGCGACACGCCCATCAGAGAAAGACCGTTTCCGTTTTTTCCCTGTACCGAGCTTACTGACGATTTTACGGTTATATCCGTAAAGCCGAAGTTTTCGGCATTATCGTCAAAGGTTAAGTCAAAGCCTTTAAATTCTTCCGTCTGTGCCTGCTCGTTTTTCGCCGTCCCGTCATTGCTTTCCGCGCTTACCGCCGCACCTCCGGGGATAACCATTGCGAGTGCGAGCATTGTGCAAAACAATCTTTTTAACATTAAATCACATCCTTGTGTCAAAAATTTATTTTATCTTTTATAATGTGTGTTGTGATACCCCGAACCGATAAGTCCGGCTGTTATAAAATCCTCGGGGTTATTTCTTATGATATAGTCGATATATGACTCTATCATAAGCGCCGTCACTCTATATCCCGATGCATTCATATGATCCTCCAAATAAAAATTTCTTTTAAACTCATCGTCATAAAAAGGCGCATATTTTCTTAAATCAACAACATAACAATTATTAAAAATCTCGGCAATTTGATGCATAAGCTTTTGATGCATATCATAATAACCGTTTATTTCGTCATCAACCTTACTCTTTGGCATTGTAACAAGAAAGAACTTTGCATCGTGTTCGATTTCTTTATACCTCGAAATTATTCCGCCGATATGCCCCGAAAAAGTAGGTTTGTTATCTGCACTGTCTGACAGATTAATATCGGTTATATCACCGAATTCGCCATTTCCTTTTACGATTCCGCCTATATCATTTACACCGAGGGCGATTATATATGCCTGACACGCAAGTTCTTTTGCAAAATATCCGTTCTTTTGCGCAAAACCGATATATTCATATGCGTTCAATCCACATTCCGAAAAATTATAGACCTTTGCACCCGTATCCCTCGCCATAAATTGACCCCACGAATAATTAAAATCCTGAATATAACCGGGTTTATTGTTTTCAAAAGTTACAAGTGCCCCCGATGACAAGCTGTCGCCTATGCACCCGATAGTTTTGAATATGCTGCACAATCCGCCGTTTATAACAAAATTATCCAAAGGTTTTTCATTGTCGATTTTCATAAAATTTTTTATATTCATCTTGCACCTCTCTTATCTTCTTATTCCTACGTCGCTCATATCTATATCAAAAAAGCCTATTTCTTTTGCCGGTGAGGCTTTTGTTAAACTAAAGTTTTTATTTTCATAGTCCGCAAACATAGGATCTTTGACGATACTGTTTTTATCCGAACCTTGCTCTTTTTGCAGGTCATCAAAATCTTTTTCGGTTTTAAAGTGCTTATACATAACCGGTTCGGCTTTTGTATAATCAAAATATAAATTATAATCTCGTTCAACATTTGATGAAAGAACGTCGACCGTTTGTCCGCCGAATATATAATTCTTATCCTTTGCAATCAGTATATTATGTTTTAAATATGCCGCTGTTGCCGCATCGTGCTTCCACAGCCAAAAAGAGCCGAGGCTTCCGCTCTCAAAAATATTGTTTCTGATTATATTACCGTATCCGAAATGCAGCTGAAGTCCCGCATACTCGGTGTTATAGCAAATATTGTTCTCGAATGTTACAAGACTTGTTCCCTCATCCGCATATATGCCGCTTGCGCCATAGGTTTTATGTACAACATCGTGAATTAAATTTCCTCTGATTATCGAGCCTTTTTGAATTCCGAGAAGATATATACCGCCGAGGTCGGACAGCTGTCCTTGTGATATATGATGAATATGATTTTTCTCTATAATAATGTTTTTTGTCCTTCCGTCCTTGTATCCCCATTCCCAGCCGACAGATATTCCCGAATATCCGGTATAGCATATTTCGTTATGCGAAATACGGCAATTTTGAGCAAGTGTTATCAAAATTCCGCACGCCGATGTATGTATAAGACCTATATTTTTTATAAGACAATCGCTGATGTTAATATTATCCGCAACGTCAAAATCTGTCTCATTTGCTCTGTGACGGATTTTTATTCCGCCGCCGCCCGAATTTTCAAAACGGCACCTCGTAATATCTATATTTCGACATTCGTTATCTATGTCGATTCCGTACAGTCCGTAATCCGAAAATCCGCAGTTCTCAACACGACAATTTCTTGCACCGATGAAGTTTATAACGGCCTCTGCCCCAAAAAACGCCTGATAGTCATTTGCCGGTTTCTTTGCGTTTTCGTCCTCGCTCGGATACATCTCAACGCTGCATTCATAATGACTCGATGTATACTTAAAATCAATGTTTTCAAATGAAATGTTGTTGCCGTATATATCAAACAATTTTGTTACGGTCGGAACATACAGCTCGTTTTCCGCATCAAAATCATTCGGAATGTAATATATTTTGTTGGTATCCTTTACATATACCCATTCGTTGGGTTTTTTCAGCATCTGCGGCAAACCTTCGATTATATAATCCATTCTCGAATTTGCATCGTTGCTGTCACATTCGGCATCTTCACCGTTCATACCCAAACTTTCACTCTTTTTATCTTTATTTAAAGTCAACGCCGTGAATGTGGTATGTCTGTCAAAAACGGCCTTTCTCGACACTGCGTCAAAGGATTCGATTTTCAGTCTTTCTTCTATCCAAAAATGTCTGAAAACAACCGTTGCATCATACAGTCCGACAAGCTCCGACAAGTCCCTGTCCGCAATCATCCAATCCGTTCCGTCGTACAACGCACCTGTTTTTGAACCTGTTTCAACCGCCGATAAATATCCGCTCTCCGGATAACGCGTAATATCGGCTCTTTTACCGTTTACAAAAAGGTCATCGACCAAGACTCCGCAAGGAACTTCCGCCGATATACATTTAACTCCGAAAAGCTCATCGATACAGGCATTTTGCAATCGTTTTGCACCGATTATTTCAACCTTACCGCCGAGCGGACGAAACGTTATATTATCACAGTTTTTTGGAATAGTAATTGTATCATCAATAAAATATTTACCCGGTGCAAGCCAAACGGTAACAGGGCTGTTCTCTCCCGTTTGCCTTAAAACCGAAATTTTTCGTATTGCGTGTTCAAGTGTTTTTAACGCACCGAGTCCGCAATCATCATTTTGAACCTCGCCTCTGTACCAATCGCACCCACCGATAGGATTAACATAAATATCTGTCATTGCTGTCATCGTATCGTCCTCCGTATTAATATTAAATTTTAATTAAAGATATGCTTAATAAACAATGTTACAGCCTTTGCGGAAATATAATTTCCTCAAAACAGCACATACGACAAAATGCACACTTTTACAAAAATCAAAAAACTTTTGCCATTTTAATTTTCATAAAAAGTAATTCGCTGTTTTATAGGAGTGTAATTAATCATATTTCCAACTTTTTTAGCGCTGTTACAATTTTGATTATACAATATATACAACTGTAAAACAAGAAAAAATTTGATTAGTTTAAGACGAAATTTTACCTTTTAGAGTTCCGATTCGACAACAAAATAGTCAAAGCCGTTTCGGCGATATTCCTTTGGCGTAACTTTAAGATACTTTTTAAATTCGCGGTTATAACTTCTCAGCGTGCTGAATCCGCACTCAAAAGCTATTTCCGTAACGGTGACGTCACTGCCTTTCAGCGGCGTAATGGATTTTAAAATTCTGTACCGATTTAAATACTCGGTGAATGAAATATTTGTTGACTGAGCAAAAACTCGGCTGAGATATGAATAACTGCACCCAATTGCCTTTGCGGCAGTATTCAACGTTATTTCCGAGCTGTAATTCTCGGAAATGTAATTTAACGCATCCTGAAAAATCTTTCCGCTCGACTTTTGCTCAAAGTCATTGCGATTGGACGCAAAGACGCTGTAAATTATGGGATATAAAATTGCTTTTTGTAATAAAGTGTTCTTGGTCTTGCTTTTTACTATTGACAATATATACTCGATAATTTGAGGAGATAACTCAAAAACACTGTCAGAAACGGCATATATATTTATAAACTCTTCTATCAGAGTCGGCGAAAATTCTATGATTATCGTATCAACATTCTCTTTTGTCTTATAGTTATGCATTTTATACGGCATTATCAATATTCCGTTGCCACGCGTCAAAAGATGCTCTTGTTTTTCGGTTTTTGCAATCATTGCACCGTCTATCACAAATGCAATCTCCGCATTAAAATGGATATGTTCAAAACATTCAACATCACGCAATCGTCTGACCGTAAACTCAGACTCAAAACCTGCATTTTCACTTTTTGATTCAACATTTTTCTCCGACCGCATTTTTTACACCTCTTTAAACATAGGTTTTAGCAAAGTATAACACACAATTTTTATGTTGTCAATAAAAACTATACAATTGGAAAAATCTTCAATTTACAAAACTTATCAAAAACAAAAATGTAAAATTTCGTCTTAAACTAATCAAATCCTTTCTTGCTTTACAACTTTTTATAAGGTATAATTTAAAATTGTTGACGAAACTTTGTTGTTTTATGAATTTTATTCCGTAAAACAAGTATAACAGCAAATTATTAGAAAGGAATGCTAAAAATGAGTATAGACATACGTTGGCTGACATATGATGACCGCGATTTTGCACTCTCGTTACTTAACAGCACTTTTTCAGCCGCAAATGAAAGATTTGAGGATTTTCAAAATACCTTTCCGAGGATTTTTTCCGTAAATGCCGAAAAAACCATTTCTCAGCACGTCGGCGCATTTGAAAACGGGAAGCTTATCGGTATTTCCGCCGCCTATATTCTTAACTATCATATAGGCAATGATACTCTGCGCATTTGCGCAAACGGTAATATTGCCGTATCACGTTCGGCGCGCGGAAAAGGCGTGATGAGTGCAATGTTTGAAAAAATAGCGAACGACACATCGGATAAATGCGATATTTCATATCTGCACGGCAAAAAAGCCAGATACCGCCTCTTTGGTTATGAAGAATGCGGAGCTCAATACAACATTTCTTTTACGAGGCATATGCTGAAGGATACCGCTTTTGTGCAATACACATTTTCGGATATGCACAGCAATTCATACGAACAATACACAGATGAGCTTATGGCGATATACAAAAGCAAATTCGATTATATCGAACGAGCCAAAGATGAGCTTGTTCCGGCTTTGACATCATGCGGACGTATTCCGATTTGTATTTTTGATGAGCAGGGGAAAATATGCGGCTATATTTCATATGACTCGCAAAACGAAAGTATTGAGGAGTTCGGCTTTAAAAATTATCTTGACGCTGATAAAATTCTAAAATCATTTATGAATCTTATTCAAACGGATATAAGCGTCAGAGTGTGTGAATACGACAAAGCCCTGCTTGATCATTTAATCGATATATCCGAGAGCTATACCGTAAGCGCACCGGCTCTTTTTAAAATCAATAACTTTGAAAATGTTATTCGTATTTGTTTAAAAAATAAAACGGAGCAAATTAAAAATCTGCCTTGCGGATCGCTGTGCATAAAAAGCGATATGTTAAAATCGCCGCTTAAAATCGAAAACAATAAAGATACCGTTTCGGTTGAGTTTAAACCCGATACCGAAAAATGCGATATTGAATTAAACGGATATGAGCTGCATCGATTTTTATTCGGTATTCACCGACAAAAGTATATAGGCGACGAAAGAGATTTATGGTTTCCTCTGCCTCTGTATATACCGTACTTATCATAAACAAAACTCAGAAAGGAAATTTAAATGTATATTTTAAAAGACAAAAGTTATACCTGTATGTATGACCCTCAAAAAATCGAAATGACCGTAACCGTCGGTGACGAATCATTTATATGGAACAAAAATGCACGCATAGAAACAAAAGACGGAAAAACATTTTATTTCAAAGACGCAAAATGCTCACATTCCGCACGCAAGGACGGAATAGGCGAATGTGTTCTTGCGGCTTATTCGGGCTTCGGCGAATTGGATATTGTAATAAACACAAAGGTTATGGCACAGGACACAAATCAATATCTTCGTTTTGAGGTTTGGGTAACGGGTGACGATGAAGATAAAATCAGCGAGCTGTACTGGCCGTGCGGATTTGAATACAACTCCGATTGCGGCTATACGGTTCTGCCGAGGATGCAGGGAAGCCTCATCCCGGCGAAATATTCCGAGCATCTTGTTGAGATTCCGCTCGTGCTGAAGCTTACCAACAAAAATTCTTACAAAGGCGTTATATTTGAAAGAGATGCATATATGCCGATGTACGGTCAGATAAAGAAAGCCGCCGGTTATCTTGCGATTTATGATACTCCGTATGACGCACGCTATTATTTTACACATATACCCGGTGAAGATACGAGAATCGAACCGTTTTTCATCCCGTCATTGGGCAAAATGGCATATAAACGCATTATGCTGTTCTCATTTTGGAGCGAGTGCGATTATAACATATTTGCAAAAAAATATAAGCATTATTTAAAAGAAACAGGGAAATTTGTTACATTAAAAGAAAAGATTGCTCAAAACGAAAACGTGGCAAAGTTAATAGGTGCCCCCATTATACACGAACAAATCGTTCGTCACGCAAAACCGGGAACGATGCGGTATGATGAAGTCAATTCCGAAAACAACGATACTTGCGTCACATTTGAAACACGCTGTAACCAATTGAAAGCATTGAAGAAAAAAGGCGTTGACAGAGCGTATTTACACTTTGACGGCTGGGGAAGAAACGGTTATGACAATATGCATCCCGATGTCTTTCCGCCAAGCGAAAAGGCAGGCGGAGCACCGGGAATGAAAAAGCTGTCGGATACGGCGTCAGCACTCGGATACGTTTTCGGAATACACGACCAATACAGAGATTATTATTATGATGCCGAAAGCTTTGATATGAACAATGCGATTGAAAACGAGGACGGTTCGCATCCGTTCTGTGATGTGTGGGACGGCGGCAGCCATACTATGCTGTGCCAAAGCCTGTCACCCGAATACGTGAAAAGAAATTATAAAAATTTTGAAAATTTGGGTATTAATATCGAAGGGGCATATTTGGATGTTTTCGGTGTTGTTCCGCTTGACGAATGTTTTAACCCCGAACATCGAATGACCCGAAAGGAGTGCTGTGAAAAGCGTCTTGAATGTTTTAACATTCTGACATCAAAGGGTATTATACCAAGTTCCGAAGAAGCCGTCGATTGTATGATGAAAGGCATTGCACTATGTCACCATGCACCGTATTTTGCTTTTTTGGACAAGGAACATGATAAACCCACTCCGTTCGGAATACCTGTTCCGCTGTTTAACTTAGTGTGGCATGAATCTCTCATAATCCCGTGGACAAAAATATTCAAAACCGATTTTGACCGTTGGAAATGTATCCCTTATACGGACACGCCGTATTTGCACGCACTTTTAAACGGTGATACCATATATCTTCCGATTGAACCTAATGAAGATGAAATCGATGTTTGCAACAAAGTTCTTGAATTGCATAAGAGAGTTGCGCTCGAGGAAATGGTTGAGCATAAATTTTTAGATGATTCGTATCGGGTACAACAAACCGTTTTCTCTGACGGAACAAAAGTAACCGTAAACTTTGATACCGATGAGTATAAAATTTCTATGGAATAAAAGGAGTGGCAAAAATGACAAAAATATACCAAAGCACATATAAAATGCCGTGCGCGGATTTGGGGAAGAACAACCCCAACCCCGACTTTAAAAACATCGACTATATTCATGCAGGATACAGAGTAACCGAAAACGTAACCGCGGAAGAAACCGAATATTTCGGAAAGGGTATGATTTCGACAATTCTTCCTTATATGATACAGGATAACTACGACCGAGAGCGCAAAGTGAAAGAAGTAAAATCAATCAAATTTAACTTTATAATGAATCTGATTCGGGTTTTGATGACGATATTATTCCCGCTGATTACCTATCCGTATGCAACGCGGGTACTGAATTCTGCCGGAGTGGGACGGGCTGCCTATGTAGCATCCATTGTCAGCTATTTTCAGCTGGTAGCATCCTTTGGTGTCAATAATTATGCTATTACAGAGGGTGCAAAAATACGTGATGATAAAGCAAAATTAAATAAATTTGCTTCAGAAATGTTTTTTATCAATCTGGTATTTACGGTGCTTGCTTATATCGGATTTGCAGGTGCGTTGTTCCTGCCGAAGTTTGATGGCTATGAAATGCTGCTGTTAATCAGCAGTTCTACGGTTCTATTTACCACCCTTGGTATGGAATGGCTCTATGAACTGTTGGAAGAGTATGAGTATATTACGATTCGTTCTGTCATTTTCCAGGTAGTAGCACTTGTAATGCTATTTGTGCTGGTACGGAATGAAGGTGATGTGGCATGGTATGTGGCATTGACTGCGGTATCTACCGTTGGCTCCGGTGTGCTGAATTTTATTCACAGCAGACATTACATCCATTTATTTGAAACAAGAGTCCATTGGGCTGATATCAAGGTCCATATGAAACCGATGGTATATATGTTTGGCGTTTCGATTGCATCTGTTATTTATCTCAATTCCGATATTACAATGTTGGGATGGATGAAGGGAGATAAGGATGCGGGAATCTATACAACGGCATCGAAGATGAATCAGGTTTTGTGTACGCTGATTAAATCTCTGAGTACGGTTATCATGCCCCGGATGGCATATTATCTTGAAAATGACCAGAAGGATAACTTTGACCGGCTGTTAAAACAGGCATTCCGTTTTATGATGATGTTAATCGTACCATGTATGGTGGGCATGCTTTTGATTTCACCGGAAGTCATTCATCTGATATCCGGTAAGAATTACAGCGAGTTTTTCCCGAGTGTTACAACATCGAGAATTCTTGCCATCAATTTGTTCTTCTCGCCGATTAACGGCTTTATAGCATATCAGATATTTATGCCAAAGAAGAAAGAGAAGATTATTTTCTGGGCAACCTTAGGTGGTGCAATCAGTAACCTTATCATTAACTACCTGCTGATTCCGGGATTAAGCTACGACGGAGCAGCAATTGCTACTGTGCTGGCAGAGGCAATGGTAATGTTAATCTGCATTATCTTAGGACATAAGATGATACCGTTCAAGGGAATGATGCAGGGCATCTGGAGATATGTCATCGCATCCGTTCCGATGGTCATTGCATATGTACTGCTTCAGAAGGTAACTTTCAGCAGTTATTTGATTTATATGTTCCTGATGATTATAATTGGAGTAGTAACCTATGGCATTATGCTTTTAATCTTAGGGGATGAACTGGTGCGTGAAGAAGTACGCATGATATTTGGAAAATTGAAACACAATGAAAAATAAGGAGGATACACATGAAAATTGCAGTAGCAGGAACCGGTTATGTGGGATTGTCAAATTCCATTTTATTAGCACAGAATAATGAGGTATGGGCAGTCGACATTGTTGAAGAGAAGGTCGATCTGATTAATCATAAGAAATCTCCAATCGTCGATAAGGAGATTGAAGAATATTTAGCAGAGAAACCATTGAATCTGCGGGCTACCACAGATGCAAAGGCAGCATATGAAGGAGCAGATTTCATTATCATTTCCACTCCGACCAACTATGATGAGAAGAAGAATTACTTTGATACATCATCCGTAGAAGCTGTAATCAAGCTGGTTATGGAATACGCACCGGATGCAATTATGGTTATCAAATCTACAGTTCCGGTTGGCTATACCGAGAAAGTAAGAGCGCAGTTTGGCAGCAAGAATATTATTTTCTCTCCGGAATTCTTAAGAGAAGGAAGAGCATTATATGATAATCTCTATCCATCCCGTATCGTAGTGGGATATCCGAAAGAGGATGAAAGCTTAAGGGCAAAGGCAGAAGAGTTCGCGGGCTTATTAAAACAGGGTGCTATCAAAGAGGATATTCCGGTATTATTAGCACACCTCACCGAGGCAGAAGCAATCAAATTATTTGCAAATACTTATCTTGCACTGCGTGTTTCCTATTTTAATGAGCTGGATACCTATGCAGAGGTAAGAGGATTAAATACCAGACAGATTATCGAAGGCGTAGGCTTAGACCCGCGAATCGGTAACTATTATAACAATCCGTCCTTCGGATATGGCGGATACTGCCTGCCAAAGGATACCAAACAGCTGCTGGCTAACTACGCAGATGTACCGGAAAATCTGATTGAGGCCATTGTTGAGAGCAACAGAACAAGAAAAGACTTTATTGCAGACCGTGTTCTGAAACTGGCTGGTTATTATGGCTATGATGCAGAAAACGAGTTTGATGAGAGTAAAGAAAAAGCAGTTACCATCGGTGTGTATCGTCTGACTATGAAAAGCAACAGTGATAATTTCCGTCAAAGCTCTATTCAAGGTGTTATGAAGCGAATTAAGGCAAAAGGAGCTACGGTAGTAATTTATGAGCCAACGCTGAAAGATGGAGAGACTTTTTTTGGAAGCGTGGTAATGAACAATTTCGAAAAATTTAAAGAAGTAAGCCAGGCTATTATTGCAAATCGTTATGATGCAAGTCTGGATGATGTAAAAGAAAAGGTTTATACACGTGATATTTTTCAACGTGATTAAGTCAATGGAGAGGAAAAATGGGAGAAAAAAGAAAGGTTAAGGTATGCTTTGCTGCTTCATCCGGGGGACATTATGAGCAGCTTATGATGCTGAAACCGTTAATGGAAGAATATAATAGCTTTGTAATCACGGAAAAAACGCTGTATAATGCAAAAGCCAAAGATGAAAAAGTGTATTATATGAAGCAGGTAAATCGTCGAGAAAAAGATTTTATATGGAAAATGATTCAAAACACATGGAAATCAATTGCCATTTATAAAAGAGAAAAACCAGATGTAGTTATTTGTACAGGGGTTTTGGCAATGATACCGATTTGCCTTATTTCTAAGCTTATGGGCAAGAAATTAATTTATATCGAGTCATTTGCCAAGGTTACATCTGCAACAGAAACAGGAAAGCTGCTTTACAAATTTGCAGATCAATTCTATGTTCAGTGGGAACCGATGTTAAAAGTTTATCCAAATGCCATCTATCTAGGAGGAATCTATTAAAATGAGTGAACGGATTTTTATAACATTGGGATCTCAGAAATTTCAGTTTGACAGATTGCTGAAGGCCGTTGATGAATTGTATGAGAAAGGCATTTTAAAAGAACAGGCTTTTGCACAGACAGGATACAGCACATATCAGCCGGTACATTATGAATACAAAAATTTCCTGAATCGAGATGAATTTGAAAAGGAGATGGAAAAAGCCGATATTGTGATTACACATGGCGGAACAGGGGCCATTATTGGAGCAGTAAAAAAAGGAAAGAAAGTAATTGCTGTTGCAAGAAGCGCACAGTATGGAGAACATGTAGATAATCATCAATTGCAAATCATTAATCAGTTTAAAGAACAGAATCTTATTTGCGGATTAACGGATGTAAAAGGACTTGAAAACGCGGTAGGCTATATTCGAACACATGATTTTGATGATTATCAGAGTAATACAGATCGTATTATTGGAAGTATTAAACAGTATATAGAGAGCCTGTAGTATCAGAGTCAGATTAACAAGTAGAAAAATGATATAGTAAAAAATGATGTTTTGCGGATTGGGAAAAGTATGAAAAAAGTATTAGTACTGCTGTCGACCTATAATGGGGAAAAATATGTTGAAACACAGGTGAACAGTGTTTTGAAACAAAAAAATGTTGATGTGGATATTTTCATTCGGGATGATGGATCGAAAGATAACACGGTAGCTGTAATAGAAAAACTGAATGATTCCAGAATTTCCATATTTAAAGAAGAAAATAAAGGAGCAACGAACAGCTTTTTTGAGCTTATAAAAAAAGCTCCGTTAGAATATGATTATTATGCTCTTTGCGATCAGGATGATTACTGGGAAGAGGATAAACTTTATGCAGCGGCAGTAAAACTGAAGGATGTAGACCAGAAAAAACCAGCTTTATATTATTCCGGTCAAAAACTGACAGATAAAAATCTGCAAAACATTTCAGAACATAACATAGATATTAAGCGAAGTCTGGGCGCTAATTTTGTGTTTAATCAAATGGCGGGATGTACGGCTGTATTTAATCGGGCGCTATTAGAAAAATTAAAGCGATATGTGCCGCAGAATGTGTTTGGCCATGATGTCTGGTGCTTTAAACTTTGTGCAGCAACAGGAGGAACGATTGTTGTTGAAAGTAAAGGACATATTCTTTATAGACAGCATGGTAATAATGTTGTCGGATTAGAAGATTCGTTTCATGGTAAAATGCAGAGAGCCAAAAAATATATTTTTGTATATAAGGATTCCAGTTATGCGGCAGAAATCTTAAAAGCATATGATACAGAACTGGACAAAGAGTGGAAAAACTTTTTAGAGTTGATATGTAAGGCAGCAAATGGAAATCTATCGGCAAAAATAAAACTGCTGAATTCGAAGATGGTATATTTTAACAGCAGTACGCTTAGAGCTCTTTTTATCGTGAAAGTGATTCTTGGAAAAATGTAAAGGATAATAGAACTGGAGTTATGTAAAATGAGAGTTTGTATAATATTATCGACATATAATGGAAAAAAGTATGTATGTCAGCAGCTTGACAGTATATTTCAGTCGGCAGAAGATATGGATATCTTTTTGTACGTACGGGATGACGGGTCAAAGGATGATACCATACAGATTTTGGAAGAATATGGAAAGAAAAACAATGTTGAAATTAAAATAGATGCAGGAGAAAATGCGGGATCAGCAAGAAGCTTTTTACTTGCAATCAGAAACTGCCCAAAAGCTGATTATTATGCTTTCTGTGATCAGGACGATGTATGGCTGCCGAAAAAAATAGCAACGGCAGTAAAGCAGATCGGAGATACCGAAAAGCCGATTCTGTGGTGTTCGGACTATCAGGTAACAGATGCAAATCTGAACGTTATACTTCCCTCTGCATTGAAACAACCGATTCAGGATGATGTCAGATCCATGTTCTACAACAATGTTCCAGGATGCACAATGGTTTTTAACTGGGCGCTTATGCAGAAAATGCGAATGATAGAAATTTCGGAAATTCGTATGCATGATATCATGGCCATGAATGTGGCGCTGATAACAGGAGAGATATATTTTGAAAAAAATCCGTTTGTATTATATCGTCAGCATGGTGATAATGTTTTAGGATACAGCCATAAGAAGATAAAAGTAAGAAAATGGATTAAGGATAAAATGCATTTGCTTTGCTGTAAAGAAAATTATTCAACGGCTGAGTATGCACGAGCAGTTTTGAAGGCTCTGGGAAACGAAATGAGTGCAGATCAGAAGAAGGAATATCGGCTTATTTCAGAAATGGATAAGAGTTTTATAAAACGATTAAGAGTATTGACAAAACCGTATACAAAAGAAAAATTTGGCAGAACAAGTATTTCAATTCGGTGTAAAGTTCTTTTGAATTTAATGTAGAAAACCTGGATAATAGAATAAGAAAAGAAAGCAAATGATATGATTAAAGAAAAAAAGTTATATAGCAGGGCTCTGTATCTATTTGGAATATTGGCTCCTATGCTGATTATAAATGTGTTTTCGACAACAATGTATGTATGGGGCATTTTATTGCTGGGATGCATGGCATTAGGTGAATGGATCTGGCAGGGAAGAATCAAAGTTTTAAGAAACCGTGAGAAAGCTTTTACGGCAGTAGTTATAACGTGGGTGATTTCCTATGTGATTTGTGCATTAAGAATGCCAGCGCAATGGAAGAATGGTATTGTAACAAGTTTTATACAGTTATGTTTTTTGCTCGTAGTTTACATATTTTTTGATTCGAAAAACAGAATAGGGTATCTCATATATTATATAAAAGGGGTTTATATTTCGGCGATTATTCAGATGATATGGGGATATGCACAGCTTCTTTTTGATATGCTTGGTATGGATTTAAACAGTTTGGTGTTTAAAGACATTCTTCATATGATGGGAGAATATACGACACAGTATCAGTTTGGAAGATTAAAAGTCAGTGGAATGTGCTGGAATGCTGGAAATTTAGCTCCGTTAGTTACCTTTGGATATATATATAGTAACAATATGTATTTAAAAGGAGCATTTCTTATTCTGGGCTTCGTTTCAGGAAGCCGAACACTTATGCTTGGCTTGATGGTATGTGTGATATTACAGTTTATGCTGGCGAAAAACAGAAGGAGAATGCGACTTACATCGAAGAAACTTGTTTTTGGACTTTTAGGAACGGGCGTTCTTTTTGTTGTTATTGTTAAATACGGAAATGCAATTGTAGAAAAAGTGATTGAGATCAGTGATCTGCTGAATTTGAAAGAGCGTGTCAAAACAGAGGGAAGTGCAAATACGCATCTTTATTATTTAACCTCGATTCCGGCTGTTACACGGAAAAATGATCTGTTATCCAATTTGTTTGGTTATGGTCCAGGATGTTCGGGATATCCACAATCTGTACTTATGAATTTTTATCCGGATCTTGAAAAATGGTCAATTGAATGTGACTATGTAAATCAGCTGTGGTCGTATGGATATATTGGATTTGTGGTTTACTATTATTGGTACATTAAGAATGCTGTTAGAACATTCAAACTTGATAAACGATATGTTGTTCTTATGCTTACCTTTATGTTTGAGGGAATTCTGTATAACATTACCTTTAATTGGGTGTTTTTCTTACTGATCGCTATTTTCCTGTTAGGGAAAAACAAAATTAATATTTTTGCGACAGCTATGAATGGAAAAGAAGAATAACATATTCTTATTGATCTGATTTTAAAAAGACGGGCAGCGGGAAAAAATATGTTCGCTGCCCGCTTTTCGATAAGAAGATTTAATGGATAAATCATGTAAGGATGAAATGAAAATGAAAAAACAACTTGGAAAAATCAATAATATATTAGACATGTATAGAAAAATTCCACTACCGGCCAAAGCGTCAATGTGGTTTGTTTTTTGCAGCGTTGTACAAAAAGGGATTGCCTTTATTACGACGCCTATTTTTACGCGAATGATGTCGACGGAAGAATACGGTCTGGTAAGCGTTTACAGTTCGTGGTTAAGTATTTTGACCGTAATTTTAACCTTTCAGCTTGCAACAGGTGTCTATAATAAGGCTATGATCAAATATGAAAAAGAGAGGAATGCGTATACGTCATCCATGCTTTTTCTTACAACGGTATTGGTTTTGACAAGCCTTTTTATTTTTCTGATTTTCAGGAAACCATTCAGCAATATGCTGGGAATGAATACCGCTGTGACGGTTGTTATGTTTATTGACCTTATTTTTTCCCAGGCAATGTCATTTTGGACAGTAAGAAACAGATTTGAATATGAGTATAAAAATATTGTTGGATTTACACTTGCTTCCACAATTTTAAGTACATTTGGAAGTGTTTTTGCTATTTATCTGTTTCCGGAGAGTAAGGCCTATGCCAGAATTTATACCATGGCATTGGTGCATGTGGTGATATATTCCGTTGTATATTACAAAATTATGTACAAAGGCCGCAGACTGGTATGGACAAGTGCATGGAAATATGCGCTGAATTATAATTTGCCGCTGATTCCGCATTATTTATCTCAGCAGGTATTGAATCAGGCAGACCGGCTGATGATCAACAAGATGTGTGGAAGTGCTCAAACAGCAATCTATACAGTTGCATACCAGATTGCGATGGTACTTAATATTATCACAACTGCGATTGAAAGTTCCTTTACACCGTGGGCATATCAGAAAATAAGTGAGGGAAAAGAAAAAGAGGTTGGAAAACTGGCGCAGATCATTTTGGTGATAACAGGAATTATCTGCTTTTTCTTCACCTTATTCGCACCGGAGTTTATCTATTTACTTGGAGGCGAAAAATATGCAAGCGCAATCTGGGTTGTTCCGCCGGTCTGCATGAGTGTTTATTTTATCATGATGTACAGCCTGATCAGTACTGTTACTTTTTATTATGAAAAGACAAAATCTATTATGCTTGCATCATGTGTGATTGCAGTATTGAATATTATCCTGAATCAATATTTTATTGCCATATATGGAATGGTTGCGGCAGGTTATACTACGCTTGCCTGCTATATTGGTTATGCAATGATACATTATTATCTGATGTATCGTGTTTCCAAAGAAGAGGAGAAACAAATTCCATTTAATGTTTATTTTATATGGGGACCGGCAATTGTGTTTGTGCTTCTGGCGATTGTAAGCTCACTCTTATATTCGCATGTTAAACTCAGAGTTTTATTTATTGTTTTATTGGGCGGAGCCCTTGCGATTGCAGGATATAAAAGCAGAAACATATTATCGAAATTGCTGAAAAAATAATGGATCAGAAGGGAATTGCAAGATGATGTCAAGTGAGAGCAGAGAAGAATTAAAGATTGAGCAGATTCATCAGGTTACACTGGATATTGTGAAAAAATTGATAGAGATCTGTGATGAGATTCATGTTAATTATTATGTGGCATATGGTTCTTTGATTGGAGTAGTTCGGCATAAAGGTTTTATTCCCTGGGATGATGATTTTGATGTTGTTATGCTGCGGA
>OIYO01000682.1_pt1 | contig 25281 bp, 23 predicted proteins | sample 1588191 | NCBI WGS metagenome assembly OIYO01 (sample SAMN03283275) | human gut metagenome | biome: human-associated habitat; material: feces | host: Homo sapiens | place: Peru | collected 2012 | reverse complement strand
ATGTAATATTATTTTTTTGAACATTTTTATCTAGAAGAAAAATTTGTATATCCTGTTTTGTAATAATTCCTTCTGTTCCGGCTTCCATATCCAGTTTTTGGATTGATACTCTTTTGTTATCAGATTTAACCATCTTGTTTTGCGAATTTTTTGTAAAAAAATCAAACAAAAATATTTCTTTTTTGTTTTCCTTAAAATCAGATTTCTTTATTGAAAATTGTCGATTCTTTATATTAAAATTAATATCATCATTGTTGATTTCAGACATAATTACTCTACCTTTATATTTATTAAAACATTTAAAACTTAAAAATTGACCTAAATTCATTTTGTTTTACAAATGTTACTAAAATTATAATAAAAAAATAAAAAATCACACAAAACATTCAATTTGATTAATCTTTAGCAAATTTATTTTTTAGAAGTTTTTATACTCGTATGATAAATTCATCTGCCTCCATAAATAATTACATAAAACAACTCCAGAATAGTATCAAAGACAGCCAGTATCCACTGAGCAAGCTGGATACTAAATTTCTGGAAGGTATTCAATCTGAGATTCCACTGTTTCAGGGAGAAAAACCTCTAACAATGAATTCAATCAGCTTCATCACTAAAAGGTTTGAAACACTAAATCTTTTCCGAGGTTGTACTGTTGGGTGTTCTCATTGTTTAAAAGATGCACAAGCAAATGGTCATAGAAGTATTCTTTTTGAAGATTTAGAACGCTTCTTAAATGGATTCAAAACTCTTAATGAGCGCTTAGGCTTCAATGTCTTTAATGGTAATAAATACTTAAGCATAGTTGACGATTCCAACCCTTCTGATTTCCCTATTGAGGGTAAAGATAGAAAACACAGTGTTGTTGAAGCTATTGAGAAAATTTATGAAAAACTAAATATTCCAATTCTATTTGTAACCTCCGGTTGGAATAAAGGTTCTGGCTATGCTCAAAAAGCTTCCGAAGAATTGGCGAATGCTATTCAAAAAAATCCGTCTATGATTGAGTCTGTAGACATTTCAATTAATCCATTTGTCGGAATTTTAGAAAAATCAAGAGAGGCGAGAAAAAATCATAATCAAGATAAAGCGGATTTTTTGAGGAATGTTTATACTTCAAGAATGGCAAATGTTCTAGCGACTTTCTTAAATGCATTTGCAAGTAATAAGGCTCAAATAATTTATCGCCATGCATCAAACGCAGAAGGTAATGAATTGGTAAACGAAGTTGCAACAAAAAAACTCTACGAAGAAATTTATACAAAATTAAAGAAGCTTGTGGGTTCAGCCATTGATAATATTCCACGATTAAAACCGGAAGAACTGACTCATTTTGATAAATCACATTTGATAGAATCCAGTGGACGAGGGCGCCAATTTTTCTCTTCTGAAATTAATCTAAGAGAACAAGAACAACTTATTGATGAGGCTATTGAATGGGAATGCTTATCTAATGAAGAAAAATTCAAAACTCTGAACGACTATGCACTCAAGTGCGTTGATATTGACGGAAGTGTCTACGCAACCATGCCATCTAATAAAGTTGATTACATTTCTGCGCCAATCGAATTAACTGTTTCAACCGACATCAAACTAAATTATGAAAACAAAACACCTACAAAACCGATATTTAGTGATATAGATTTTTAAAAAAGTCTTAAGTCGCTAGGTCGTTAAGTCGTTAAGTTCATTTTAATTAATTTAATACTACCTTTTAGTAACTCTCATAAGGTACGAATCGGTGGAAATACTCGTTATATTTTTTGAAAAATCTATTCCCCATTATTTTATATGACGGTACTCTCATTTCTAAACCATGAATATTTTTGTCATACAAAGGTGAACTCGAGTGGCTTATATATTTTTCTAATTTCTCCGCAGATAACATTTCTACAGCATTTTTTAATTCAACGAAATCAAACTTTAACTTTTTAATTTTTTCTTTAAATTCAGGGTTTTGGATATTATTATAAACATAATCCAATTCCGGTCGATATTTGAATGTATTATTTTTAACAAGCTCAAGCAACATATCATCTTCGGCATTCATAATAAGTTCTATCACCGATATCCCATTCTTATCAACTTTATCATAATCCAAACGATTAAGCTCTTTTAGTTTTGCAATAATTTTAACACCCTCTTGTGCATTAGCATTATTAATAAGATATTCTATAATTTCTGCCGTATAATTTTCATCCAAATTCAAATCAAGCCCATTTGTTTTTTGTACTTCTTTATCATTTAGAATTCGCATAATGTTGTCATAATTTATTTCGCTAGACATATTAATTAAGCTTGTAACATAAGCTTTTCTTTTTAAATCAGATACCGGAATAAACGGCTGATACTCCTTGCCGGTTTCTGTTTCATAATCCTTTTTTGCATAGTGTAAAAGACTAAGTAAAGTTTCCGAGAATGGGTAATAATGTCCTTGTTTTCTTTCTCTGCGACAATGCTCTTTCAGCCAATCTTGTGCACTAACTCCATTTGCATTTTTTGCTTCAAAAACTGTTAACAATGTTTGATAATTCAACTGACCTTTAGAATGTAAAGCATAGTGAAACTGTTTTATATTCTCAAAATTTTCTTCTGAGTAATCATCATTAATATATTTGTGTATAGGCATTTCTCCGTTGATATCCTTTGCAGTTATCCTTTCTGCCACCACTTCCGGATACTGCCATAAATTTAGCATTGCAGTATGAACCTGTTTCGCATCACATTTGTGTAATAGAGTTTGCCTATTTTCATCAATCTCTGTCTTTATGGATTCTGCAAAATAATTAACAACTTCCTCGTAATCCGCATTATTTAACCTAAAATTAAAAGTTCGTAAAGATATTTTTGTTAAATCAATTTTACCGGCTATTATTGCATCTTTTATAAGCTTAGAATCATAAGTATCAATAATTTCTTTTGAACTCATGCCGGCAAATCTATCGGTTTTCGGCGCTTTTACCACAATCGGACTTTCACTTTTTACTTCTTTAACATCCTGAATTTCTTTTTTTTCTGGTTTTTGAGTTTCGCACTCATCCTTTATTTTTTGTTTTGTTTTATCATCTGTTGAATATGTTTTATTTTTAGGCGGAGTATTAAGACTCAAAGAAATCAAGGCATAACCTATACCTGCGATAATACCGGCTGTTGGTAGCACCATAAATGGTAACATATGCAACATTTGGAAAATCGCTGCAAAAGCTAAAACTCCACCGGAAATAAGACAACCGTTTCTTGCAACCAAAAATTCCGGCGGAATTTTGTTTGACTCTTTTTCAAATTTATCCAAAACTTGTTTGCCATTAACTTTTGACGCTGCTTTATTAATATTCTTCGCCCTAAAAGTCCGGTTACTATTGATATTATAATTATCTACGGATGTTATTTTCACACATTACCTACTTCAATAAATTCTTAACTTTATCTCCAACAAGATTTCTTACTTGAACAGGTGGAATAAAACCTCTTTGAAATTTTTTGGAATTTAATTTATCAACAAGAATTTTCAACTGTCTTTCTATTCCAAAGTCTACTGAGTCTGAATTCTCAACTTTTTGAACCATTTCTAAAATTGATGCTTTTTCATCCGGTTCAAACTTCTCAAAATCAGAATTTCTAACAATTGTAGAAACTGTTTTTTTGATTCCTTCAACAAAATTGTTATGTTGTTCTTCTGATAAAATTCCCTTTTTAGGTACGAATTTTTTCATTCTGTTAGCGCAAATCAAAGTCATAACAGGATCTTTAAGTTCTTCCATTTTTTGAACTTCTTCTCTAAGCATTTTGCTATCAGCTTGGCAAGTTGGAGAAAGATTTTTTCTCAAATCTTGAGCAGTAGCATCATCACCAAAGAACTCCATAACATTATGTTCAGAAGCATTCTGAATTGCACAAGTAAATTTTGACAAAAATCCTGCGACTTTAGTACTCATCTGGTTGTCCAATTCCGGATACTTAAGTCTATCGAGAAGTTTTTGTTCTTCCATTTGTCTACGTTGTTCTCTTAGACGTCTTAGTTCTCGTAGTTCAGCTTCACGAAGTTTGTTTGATTTAAAATTTATTACGTTGATTTTTGAAATGTTCATAACTTTTCCTTTTTTTATTTGATAAATGACTTATATTTGCGTTTATATAACTAATAACATTATAATAATTTCTTAATGGAACTTTGTTATAACTATTATTCAGAACTTTTGCGATATCACAGAATGGAGAACTAAATTCCGGAAACACTGCCTCTATAGCTTTTTCAGAACCGATTCTAATTGCTTCTTCTATATTTGGAAAGTTCACATTAAGATTTTTAACTCGTCGTTTAAATTTTGGATTCTTAATATTTTCATACGCAAAATCCATATCTCTAGAATAATTAAATTCAAAATCATTTACTACATCCAACATTTCTAAGTTTTCTGAATTCATTATTTTTTCTATTACAGAAATCCCGTTTGAATCCACTTGACTGTAGTCTATATTTTCTGTATTTTTCATTATTTCAATGATTTTATCATAATCTTTTTGGTTTTCATCTGTTGGAGTAATATCCAAAAACTTGGTCAACAAAGTGTTATTATTGTCATAGTAGAACTTATAGTTAAAAACTTCCCCGTTTGAATAATTGCGTTTTATGTTTTTATCATTCAATATTTTTAAAATATCTTTAGGTTCAAATAAATTTTCTACATCATAATTATCAATTATGTCCATAAAGTTTTGCTCATCACCTTGTTGCGCAAGTTCAGAAATACCGGATATTCGCTTTATATCACCATACTCTTTTATTGGAAATTTGCGAGTTAGTGGTGATAGGAGTTCTTTTTTGCCAAACATTGATTCTTTTATTTTCTTGCCGACCTGCAAACTGTATTCATGGTCATTACTATGTTCACGGTTAAAAATATACCCCGTCATGCCGGCAAGCCCGACAGCAGCACCAAGAAATCCCCAAGCAAACATTGTTGCCGGAGTCATTATTGATGCTCCACCTGCTAATAATGAAACACTCATAGCCCCAGACATTCCAATACTTCCCGCAATAAATTCCAGTAGTAATTTTGAGAATGGCTCCATCGCTTTTCTTTTGATTGGCTTACCTTTTTCAATTATTACTTCAAATTTATCGGCACATTCTTTGATTTCAGGATTTTTTAAGAATATATTTTTATTTCGCCCCATTTCTAATTGGCGATATATTTTCTTATCGACATGTAACCCTTGAAAGTTCATATTGTTATTTTGTACCGGTTGGATTTTCATTTTCTTTTATTCCTTTTTCCGTTAATTTGTTGTTTCTGTCGGCTTAGTAAAGCCGACCTACATTCTTTTTCCTTTTATTCAAGCGATAAATATTTTTTATACAATATAATCAGACAGGTACTGTCCGAATTTTTCCCTGAAATGTTCTGCAAAAAGTTGATTTTCAGAATGATTTATTATATCTAATATTCTTCTTCCGTTATATTCTTTTTTGAACAATGGAGAAGTAAAACGTTCATTTGTTTCTTCAAAGTAGCTCATACGTCCGACTCTTGCACCAAGTTCCAGACCTACAAAGTCGAAGTTTAAAATTTTAACTTGTTTTCTAAAATTGTCGTTTTCGATTCTTCTATATGCATAATCTAATTCTGGAAAATACTCCAAATGCTTGTCACGCAAAAGTTCTAACAAATCAAAATCTTCTGCATTCAAAATCTTTTCTACAATAGAAATTCTATTTTTATCAACCTTGTTATAATCAATATTTGTAAGTTTTTGCAATTCTCTGATAATAACTTTCTTTTCTTCTTGAGAAGCCTTGTCAATAATAAAATCAATTATTTTGCTAGAACCATTAGAATAATTTAACTGTTCACCTTTTGATTTTTGAAGGCTTTTATTATTCAAAAGTCCCATAATGCCGGAAAAATCAAAGTCTGAATTTATCTTTTCTTCTAAAGTCTTATTTTCTTCTTGTTCTGACTTTGCCACAGCCGGAATAAATGCTCCACGAACTTTCACGCAATAATCTTTTGCGTCTTCTACTTTTCTAATAATATTAGAAATCATTTCTGAATTATTAGTAATAGGAAGTCCACGCAAAAAATCAATTGCGTTATCGCCTTGTTGATTTTTTGCCTCAAAAATCGTTACCAATACTCGTGGATATTTTTCTAAACTTGACGCAATATCACGAAGAGCGTAGGTATTATTAATTACTTCTTTGTTATGAATTGGCAATTCTCCTTTATTATTCTTTGTGAGGTATATTTCTGCCAAATCTTCCGGATAATCTTTCAAATATGCATTCAAATTATAAATATCATTTGCATTTTCTGCCTTATGTATCGGCAAATTGCCATCTTCATCTTTTACAAGTTGAGTTTTTGCAAACACATTCATCAAGTCTTTATACTCATTTGCAGAAAGTCTTGAATCTAATGTTCGAAGGCTTTCTTTCAACAGATTTATCTTTCCGCTTTTTATATATTTTCTTAAGATATCAACTGAACCTTGCGTAAAAACATCTGACAAATACTTTTTTTCTAACTCATCACAATTCAATTTTTTATTCAATAAAACTTCTTCGGTCTTAACTCCACTAAGTTTTAATTTGTTAGTCTTGTCATCTTTTTCTACCTTATCACCCAACTGGATTGTCTTCGTTGAAAATGCTTTAAAAGCGGCAGCTGCAGCTACAAGCATTGAGGCTATGCCGGTTGGAATAATAATTTTTAAATCAGAAGTTAGAAGAGATGCGCTCATTCCACCAATCAAACCGGACATTGGTGTAAACACTGCCGGCGCTTTTTTAAAAATCCGTTTTTTTACGATAACATCATAATCTTGAGCTAACCTATCGACATTTGTTTTCATTTGTTGATTAAGCCCGCTTATTGCCCATTTATTTCCATATAACCCTTGAAAGTTTGTATTGTTATTTTGTACCTGTTGGATTTTCATTGTCTTTCCTTTTATTTATTGTCGTGTTGAATGATAATCGTTCTACACAACCTACTATATTAAATTTCATTTTTACATTAAATATTCAAAAGCTTGTGTAAAATCATCAAAAAAGAACGCACTTTTTGCTTTTAATGCAAGTTCCATAAGTTCTTTACCTTGTACTTTAGGTTTATAGAATGGAGAATTTACATCATCAAGTCTTGCTTCTACATCCAATAGATTTTCTCTTTTCACAGCGTCCTTCAAATCTTTAAAATTAAGATTTAGTTTATTGACTTCTTGCTTGAATCTTGGATTGTCAATCTGCTCATACGTATAATCAAGTGCCGGATAATAATCCAATTGAGTTTTACTAACTAAATTCAAAAGTTGAAAATCTTCTGCATTCAAAATGTGTTCTAATATAGATATATCATTTTCATCAACTTGGTTATAATTAATTTTAGGAAGTTTTGCCAACTTATTAACTATAACCGTTTTTTCATCCGGCTTAGCTTCATTAAGCAAATAGCTGATTGTTTTTGTAACGAATTTAGAATCAAGCATTTCGCCTTCCGACGCTTGAACTTCTTTTGTTTCTAAAACTCCTAAAATATCTTTAGAACCAACTGATATTTTAGTAGCCATTGCTGTTGCATTTTGTGTATTTATATAACCATCAAACCAATTATCAAACCATTCTTTTGTTGGTTTCTTTATTTCTTTAGTGATTTCAGATTTGCTTTCTTGCATAACATTTTCAGAAAATCTTTGAACAACACTTTGTCCTTCTTGCAATTTCTGCATTCTAACAAGTTTATGCCCTAGCCCTTGAAAGTTTGTATTAGTTTGTATTGATTGAATTCTCATTATTTTTTCCTTTTTTGTAATTTTACAACTACCGATGTTTTTATATTTTTTTATTGCCGGAAGTCCCTTCTATAAATTCTCTGATTGCTGCAAAGCTTTCCATATCACTATCATCAATCAATTGTGAATGTTTTTCCTTCTTCAAATTTTCTACTTCGGCACTCAAATGACTTATGTCCTGCAAATCACTGTAATGTGCGAAACGACGAATTCTTGAACTTTTCCCTTCAAATTTATCTGAAAATTTATTATAATTTTTTCCGGCTTGTAGCGTGTAATCATATCTATTTGGTCTTATATCCAATCCTTTGAAAATTTCAAAACAGCTAACGGTTATAATAGTGCCCAGTATTGCACCAAGCATCGCCGTTGAACCAATTGTGGACAAGGTCGCAATTGAAATTCCTCTCAAAAAAGCAGCCGTTCCTATTCCCATTAATGTTCCGAATGCACCACCGGATAATATAATATTACGAGTTTCTTTTGCAGTATAATCTCTGTTTCCGATGATTTTACCCTTTTTTATAACAACATCAAATCTATCTGCGCAATCTTTGATTGCAGAATTTTGTAAAATATCTTGTTTATTCAATCTGACTTCATCAAATCTATGTCTGCCCAAAATCACTTTTTTAGGCATTATTAATCCTGTAAAATTCGTATTGTTATTTTGTATTGACCCAATTTCCATTTTTTATTTTCCTTTATTTTTTACTGAAACACACCCAAAAGTTGTTCTTCGGTTATGTTTTGTTTCTTTTTAACAGCCTTAACGATTGCTTTGTCTATGCTATCGGATATTTGACCGATTGAAAGTCCGGCAGAAGCTTTCGCTAATTTACTTACAACAATAGGAGTAAGCGGAGCAGCTAGGATTGGCAATCCAAAAAGAAGTTTATTGAACAAGTTTGCCCTATCTTTTTCTTCCGGATTACCAACGTGAATTATTGTACCCATTCTTCTAGGGTTTCCAATAATTTCTTGGTTCACCATATCAATATGGTTAGTTGCACCAACTAAGATTATATTGTTACGAGATGCGTTATTCATCAACTCTTTATAGGTATTAACTTCTTCTACCTGATGACCTTGAGCATAGCGAGGGAAGAATTTTTCCGCCTCATCAAAGAACAACATTACAGGTTTTTTAAGAATTTTAGCCTGCAAAGCCAGTCTTTCAAATATATCAGTAACGTTTTTAGAAACTCTATGTATATATTCGTTACCTTCTTGAGCGTAATTCATCTTAAACAAAGGCACGTCCATTTGTCTTGCTAATGTTTCAATTATCGTAGTTTTACCAGTCCCCGGAGGACCTTCCAAAATTACACCTCCTGGGATTGCTCTTTTATTAGCAAGCAATGCGGCTCTGATTTCCGGATTCCAAACATCGACAATATTGTCTTGTAATTCTTCCTTAACCTCTGTCATACCGCCAAGTTCATCAAGATTTTTGAAATCGTATTCACTATATTGATGTTGTTTTAATCCGGCTTTGTTACAGAATTCGCCCATCTGACGTTTTGCATTGTCATCAAAACATTGTTTTACGCAATGACTAAAATCAGCTCCGGATAATATCGCAGCACGCTTTGCATCAGTAAGAACAGACACGATTGAAGCCATAGAACTTCCGTCAAATTCTTTTGCAGCTTTTGCTAAGAATTCCGGATTATGGCTCAAAGGTTCTGTAAACGGAGTCTTAGCAAGATTTTTGCTTACTACATCAATAATACCTTCCCTATCAGGGTTAGAAAATGCTATCCAGTTACCTAACCTGCCACGACGTTTAAGAGCCGGATCGACTCCATCCAAGTCATTTGTAGCAGCAATCAGGATAAAACCTTTTGAAGATGGATTATTAAATTCTTGCAACAAAGTATCCGTAACTTCTTGCTTATGGCTCGCTGTATTACCACCTCTTGCTTCACCTAAAGAGTCAAATTCATCAAAGAACCACAAAGACATTTCACCCGTTGCAGCGTATTTTTCGTTCAATTGTTTTGCCATTTTTCTTATATTCTTACTAACTTCGTGAATATAAGAACTGGCTACATCAGAAAGTTTTGTTTCGTAGAAAGGAAGTCCGAGTTCTCTAGCCAGAACTTTTGCTGTGAGAGTTTTTCCGTTACCTGCCGGTCCATAGAAAATTGCACCGTCCGGAATTGCGCTGCTACCAAGTTGAGATTTCAATTCTTCAAGATGTTTAAAAGGTTCAATATACAAATTCTTCAAACGTTCTTTAACATCCGGCATGCCGCCTAAGTCATCCAGTCTTGTAATCTCGTCTTCACTAATAGGAACACGTTTAAATTCCGGAGTATCAAAGATTGCTGTCTTGTTATAATCATCAATAGGACAAATTCCTGCCTCTTTTGTAAAGTTTGCAAGTTCTTCCCTCACCGTTTCTGGTGATATAACATAATTTTCGTCAGAAACAGATTTTCTTGCGCTTTCTTCTAATACTTTTTCTATATCAGAGCAAGTAAAGCTTTCTGTTTTTTCAGCTATTTCATCTATAATATCAGCAACTCTGCTAAACAAATGCTTATCGTTCAAGTATTCTTGCAAATACATCCTTCTATCTTCAATAGAAGGTTTTGGAAGCTCCAGAACTTTATCAAAAAGTCCGGCACTTAAAAATTTCTTATTGATATTGCATTTTTCATCAGCTGTTGCAAAAATTAATGCACCTTTATCCGCACAATTTTCGATTGTAAGCATAAAGTTGTTTTCGTCCAAACCGCCATTAGAACAAGTTGATTGGTTTGAATTAAAGAATTTATCAAAACCTCTGATTAAAATTATTGTTTTTGTACCGGTTTCTTTATAATTCTTCTCGATATCGTTCAACATCGGTTTAACTTCATCTGGTGTGAAAGCTTGCAATACCGGCATTTTTGTTTCTGCTGACATTGCTTTAACAAATTGGGTCATATTTTCAGGAGTTTCAACCAAAATCCCGTTTGGAATATCAATATTATTTGCTTTTAGCGTTAAAATCGCACCTTTTTGAGTTAGCGGAATAATAACATTCTCTTTAACTTCTGTTTTTATATCTTTCATCCCGATTATATCGTCTATCTTTTGAGGTTCATCGGGGGTTAGAGTTAAGACTTTGTAATTTGAATATGATTGAGGAATTTTTATTCCTTTTTCTTCTACCTTTTGAGGTTCAATATTTTCTTTTGTTTCCTTTTCCGCTGGGGTAGGTAGTTTTTCTTCATAATCATTATCTTCAACTTCGTCAAAAGAATCAAAATAATCAACTTTTGCAGGAGTTTCTTCCACTATTGGTTGAGGAGTGTTCTTGATTTCCGGTTCTTTAACAGAAACATTTTCTTTCATCACCGGCTGCATAACACTCGGCTGAACTTTTATTGGATTTTCCGCATAGATTTTTGCGGCAGCTTCTCGTGCATCTACTGCATTATTATTCCTTTGTGGTTGGGAAGTCTTAACAGCAGCTTGCGTTTTTTCTTTGTTTGCACCTCTTGATATCAAAAGAGCTCGCATTTCTTTTGTTTGAGCATAATCGAGAGGTGAAATTCCATTGTTCGTAAAATCAATAATACGGTCACGTTCTGATGGTTTAGCCGTAATATACGATACTACAGCAACATAGTTGTTTTTTACAAGTTTTTGAAACAAAGTTTCGCCATCTTCTCTACTTACTTGATTTACATCAAGTTTCCCCTTACGTGCCTCGTTTAATAAATCTTTCTCTGTTGGTAACTCTTCCTGCGCCTTAAAACCTATATTTTTAGTCGCATACTGTTTTGTAATAACAGATGTAATGTACATTTAAAATTCCTTTTCTATTCATGTTGGCTAGCTATTCTGTATTTAGAAAACCTGTAAAAATATTTTTTGCTATATTTTTACAATTTTTAAAAACTGAATTAACAAAAATATTTTTTTGTGTATAATGTATAGTGGTAAAAAATACACTCATTGATTAGGAGATTTTTGAATGCAAGTTCAAAAGATAAATGCATATAGCCAATATAATAGCGCAAAACAAAATAACAACCCCAATTTTCAACAAATGAAAATATATTCACCAAAATACTGGGATAAAGATATATTAAATGCTATCCAAAATAATAAAGAATTAAAAAAGTTTGAAAACTACCTTGAAAAGCACAATTCTATCTTAGAACTTTCAAGTATGCAAACAAAATCAGTTCGATTTGATAATGTTGATGAATACACTATAGACTGTATCTATGACAGACACTCAAACATTTTTGGGGAGAGCGAAGTTATTTTTCATTCAGCGCCAAAAGAAGCAATATTAAAATACTTAAATAAATTTAAGGCTGATAGAATGATTGATAAGCTTGAACAAAAGCATAATCGTGCTCCTCGTGTACGTCATGTTTACAAAAATGAAGAAAATAAGCCTAACGCATTTGTTAATTTCTGCAGTAAGATATTGAAAAAAATTACTTCAATATAAATCATTTGAGGAGTAAACTATGAATTTGTTATTTAGAAGAATGCTTGCAAAGGATAAACAAGATGTTTTACAAATGATGCGTGAGTTTTATTCATCACAGGCAGTTTTTACAAACGGGAGTGATGAGATTTTCGAAACAGATTATGAATTGTGCGTGAGCAATAATCCATTATTAGAAGGATATATTATTGAATTTGACGGTACTGTTTGTGGTTACACGATGATTGCACAATCATTCTCTACAGAGTTTGGGAAAATTTGCTACTGGTTGGAAGATTTATATCTTAAACCTAATTTTAGAGGGAAAAAAATAATTCCCCAATTCATTGAATATATAAAATCGAAAAAAGATAATGCAATCTTAAAACTTGAAGTTGAGAAAGAAAATTCACATGCCTTACACGTATACAAGAAACAAGGGTTTCAAGAATGTCCTTATTGCGAAATGATTAGGCATTAATTTTTATTTTTCATTGCAATTTTTGCTCTTTCAGCAGATAAAACTTCCGCTAATTTCTTATTCAACAACGCCATTTTTTCTTCAAATTTATACGGACTTAAGTCATTACCTTTGTTGACAAACATTATGTTATCCAATTTTGCTATTATTTTTTTAATCATTGGAGTCGCTTCTCTTGTGTTATTTTCTGATAATAACTTATATCTGTATAATTGCAACGTATCAATTTTAATTTTTGCCGGAGTTCGTTTTAGCAAATTATCCAAACGCTTTTCTGTTAACTCATGTTTACCTGCTATATTTTTTTCATAAAACTCCATCTGAACATTAGCAGTTTTTGATTTATTCATCAATGCAACAGCTCGTTTGAAAAATTTTGGGTTCATTATTTCATTAAAAAATTGTTGGGTTATTTTTAAAAATGTAGGCGCAGAACTTCTGTTAATAGTATCTTCAAAATAAGCACTTCTTGGAATTGTAAAAAGATATGAATCTAACTTTTCTCCACCACTTTTTCCTGCACAATGACTAAAAGGTGGTGTTACATGTTTATTAGGATTTTCTATATCAATATCAAAACTCTTTCCGGCAGTTTTAGAAATTGTACTCTTAAACTTTGCCGGTGTAACTTTTCTATCAACAAATTCTTTTTGCAAATTGTCATAAAACTGCAAATTCAACTCTCTTGCACGTTGCAAGCGTTGTTCTGTAGTACCTTTTGCCTTCTTTAAAGGCATAAACATCTTTTTTCCGTCAATTTTTATATTCATCATATTGCTATAAAAACCTGTAAAAAATATTTTTGCTAGCAAAATGCGTTCAGAAAATAAAATTTTCTGAACGCATTTTTAAACAAAATTTTATTAAGCCTTTGCTGACTTATCCGCTAATTCGCTATCCATTCTTAAAAATACCGGTTTAATGTCAGCTTTATCTATCAAATGTCCGGCACTCAAGCTTTCACAAGTGATATCATCAAGTTTTGTATCTAAATCATAAGAAAGTTGGCTTGCCATTGCTTTTGCAATATTTGGACAATATGGTGCGATTAATGATGCAATCACTGTCATAACTTGCAACACATTAGTTAAAACTTCACCGCATTTTTCCATATTACCCTCTTTGGCAAGAGTCCAAGGTGCATTATCTGTTACATATTTATTAGTAATATCAACAAGTTCAATAATCTTCAAGCCTGCTTCTTGAACTTCATAATAATCAAAATGATGTTTCACAGCTTTTACGGTTTCTAAAGCTTTGTCCTTTAGTTCATTTTTACCAAGAAATTCTGCTTTAATATCACCTTCAAAATACTTAACCAACATTGATAATGTTCTATTAAGCAAGTTACCCATTGAGTTTGCAAGATGAGCATTAACTTTTTCTTTGAAATCTTCATCAGAATAATTACCATCTTTACCGCAAGGAGCTGCTGTTGCCATATAATATCTCAATGGATCTGGGATATCTAAATTAAACGCTTCCAAGACACCTGTTGGAGAAATAACATTACCCAAAGATTTAGACATCTTAGTTTGATCAATAGTAATCCAACCATGAGCGAGAATATGTTCAGGTAGTGGTAAACCTAATGCCATAAGAATTCCTATCCAATAAATACTATGGAATTTTAAGATATCTTTACCGATTACGTGCAAATCAGCCGGCCAAAGTTTTCCGAACTGTTCGCTGCTTCCATCCGGATCATAACCGATAGCCGTAATATAATTTGAAAGCGCATCAATCCAAACATAAATAACTTGAGAATCATCATCAAGAACAGGAATTCCCCAGCTTACATTTGTTTTTACACGAGAAACGGAGATATCTTCTATGTTTTCTAACTGATTAAGAACTTCATTTGCTCTAAATGATGGAACAATAAAATCAGGGTGAGTCTTGATATGTTTAATAATTGCATCTTTATATTTTGTAAGTTTAAAGAAATAATTTTCTTCTTTTACAACTTCCGGTTTCTTTTGGTGATCAGGGCAAAGTCCATCTTCTGTTAAATCTTTTTCACTCAAAAATGCTTCACAACCGGAACAATAAAGACCTTCATAAGAGTGTTTGTAAATATCACCTTGCTCTACAAGTTTTTTGAAAATCTTTTGTACAACTTTTTCGTGCTGTTCATCTGTCGTCCTAATAAATTGAGTATAATTGATATCCAAAGCTTTCCAAGCATCTTTGAACTTTTGAGCGTTCATATCACAAAATTCCTTTGGAGAAATTCCTTTTTCTGCAGAAGTTTTTTGGATTTTGATACCGTGTTCATCAGTTCCGGTAAGCATGTAAGCATTGTCACATCTTTGTGCAAAGTGCCTGTAAATAACATCTGTAAGAATTTTTTCATATGCGTGACCAATATGTGGTGCACCATTTACATAATCAATAGCTGTCGTTGTATAAAATTTTTTCATAATTTACCTCTATCTATAGGAGTAATTATAACAGAAAAGATTATTTTTTGCAGGATTAAAACTTCTTATCTTACAAAAATATTTGAATCTAACTTATCAATATCACCATTCCAAATATCTTTATCTATATATTTCAAAGCATCTTTTATCGACTTAGTTATTGTGCTTATATTTCGAGTATTCTGTAACTCTTCAAAAGCTTTCTCAAGATTCCAATAATAAGGAGAACTTCCTAATGGTATATCGTTATTATACTTTGGGGTTAAATCATCGCCCAAGTCATCTGCTATTAACCTTGCATTTTTTTCAGCCATATATTCACATAAATCAGTTTTAGCATAAAGTCCATTTGCACGAGGAACTGTATAATCTACAAGTTTTAATAGAAATTTATTATTTATAAACATCTTAAGAATTGTATTCATAGGACCAACAATGATGTCACGAGGAGAGTGCTCACTTAAAAATCCCCAAAATACATTAGAAGCATCACTGTCTCCTAATTCATTACATAAATTTTTATAATGTGCTGCATGAGAAAATTCATGAAGATATGTTTGCAGAAAATGTCCATTTTTTGGATGGTAGCCAATTTGACTTTCTTCCAGTTTATTCATTTGTTTTAAATTTTGAAATTCTTTATATCCAGAATTTATATAAACAGTATCTAAACTCGGAGAATATGCTCCTAATGTACCTCTACTCAATTTTTCAAAAGAAAAGTTTTGAGGTAATTCAAAACCATAATCTTCCATAATCTCTACTACTTTTTTACAACATGCAGCAGCTACTGATTCTCCATTGAATGAAGCAGAAATTCCTTTACTTGCCAACTCAGCTTCTACTTGATAAGGATTAACACTCTTAGATTCTTTTATGAACCAAGCTGGCAACCCACTTTTAAAATTTGGTCTATTTACAGAAGGATTTTTATTATCAAAACTAAAAGCACTTATTCTCACTTTATAATCTCCTTTCAGTAAAAAGAAATATTCTAAAAATATAAATTGCTACATTAACACACAATTTGTTACATATATTTACACTATTACTATTTATATATGCTAAATATATAAATAAATAAAAATTCATTCCCTCTTGAAAAACATAAAAAAGAAAGAATAATAGAGTAGGGAGAGGTCATTAGACCTCTTGTACAGTCCATACATTAAGTTAGAAATAACAATTAAAAGCTGTCCAACTAGGCAAAGGACAGCTTTTATTATTTCTACTTGTTGTTTTGTCATGGCACCCTCCTTTCTTTACACCTTGTACAGCAGAAGTTTGTCGTGTAAGAATAAAGGATTAACCATCAAGGAAACTGCCCTACTTAATATAACTCTTATCCTTGTCCTAATGCGTGGGCTTTTTCTGTTGTGCTCTTAATTACGTCATAAAAAAGTTTTTCAGTATTGTTGTCATCCATACAATCAACACCAACACGAGTACAACCACCTTTTGTTGCTACATTAGAAATCAATTCTTCCATCGGAATTTCTCTATGCAAAGCCATTTTAGCAGAACCGATTGCAGTTTGGATGCTCAATAGCAATGCTTTTTCATAATCCATACCTAATTTTTCACCGGCTCTTGCAATTTCATTAATAACTTTGTAATAAAAAGCCGGACCTGAACCTGAAATTGCAGTTACAATATCAATTTGAGCCTCATTATCAACAACAATACATTTGCCAATTGTTGAAAGTAAACCTTTTATGTATTCTAAATCTTTTTCTGTTGCGTATTTTCCGCCAACCATACCTGACATACCTTCTCCAACAAGAGCCGGAGTATTTGGCATAATCCTTATTACTCTTGTTTTTTCAGGCAAATGAGCTTCCAATTTTTCTGTAGTTACCCCTGCTGCAATAGAAGCTACAAGCTTATCAGGTGTAATTAAATCCTTAATTTCTTCTAATGCTCCAACCGCTTGATTTGGTTTTGTTGCTACAAAAATAATTTCTGAATTTTTTGCTAGCTCTTTATTATCAAGAATAATTTTAATACCTAATTCTTTTGATTTTTCTTCAACACCTTCTGTTTCTGCTTGTGTTGCAATTAATTCTTCCGGCTTCGCAAATCCTGTCTTAATAAGCCCTTTGATAATCGCACTCGCCATTTTTCCGGAACCAATGAAACCAATTTTATACATATAAAAACTCCTCTTTAAATCTTACATAATCTACTTATGTTAAACTACAAAAACATGTTATAATCAACTTATGCAAGAAATAACTATCGGAAAAATATACAAACATTATAAAGGTAATATTTATAAAATCATTGCACTTGGTAAACATTCTGAAACAGAAGAAGATATGGTGGTTTATCAATCAGTCAAAAATGGCGACATTTGGATTCGTCCTAAAAAAATGTGGAATGAGAAAATTGACTCAAATACACTAAGATTTACGCTCTTGGATAATAATTCCTAGAGCCTTGTCAATGTTGAAAAAATTTGGTATCATACTTTCAAAGAGTATTTGCAAAGCTTCAATAAAGGATGTTATAGTGCAAATTTTTCCTATAAATTTCATATCAACTAATTTTCAAAAGCCAAAATCTATGATGGCTACTTTTCAACCATCTTTTGAACAAAAAAAATCTATTGCTTTTGGTGCAAATACTTCCGAAGGTAACGTCTTAAAGAAACTCCGCAGGATGAAATGCCCATATTTTGGAGTAGAAATGATTCTTGGCAGTGACATTGGTAATATAGAACGAAAACTTGATAAATGTACCAATATCGCAGAAGCTGTGGCAGTCCTATTAAAATTCAAAAAATATATGCAAAAAACCGAGAAAAAAATCTTTAAGCGGTTTGAATCTTGTGCTAAAACTCATCCGGATTTTCAGATGCAAGATTGCCTAAAAATGTGGTACAACGGTGCAATTACAAAATTAAAACTTGAAGAGTTTAAGGTACTTGATGATGTTGATAAGATTTCGCTTGGAATGTCGCCTAATAACGCACTTGCAGTACATGCAAAAACAACACGCTGCAGACAAGTTATCATTGAAAATAATAAAGAAGATACATTCAAGAGAAAAATTTTATTAGATTCTTTGGACGAAATAACTCCAAACAAAAGTGAGCGTAAAACATTTGGACTATTAAAAGACCGAGCCGTTTACCTTCCAACTTCCGGCACAAGTGAGAATGCTTTTATCGTCAAATATGCAGACAGAAGTCAACAAGAGATAGCAAAAAGGCTTTTGCGTCCATCTGTTGCAACAATAGAACACGTTAAACCTAACAGTCACAGCGGTGCAAATGATATAGGGAATTTTATACTTGCGTCAGGCGGCGCAAACAGCATGCGTTCTAATATGCCATTATATAAATTTATAAAGATGTTTCCAAACATTCCAAAACATTGCCAAAATTACATTAATCAAATTATAAATTACATAGATAGAGGCTGGCTAAAAGGGAAAGAAACGTATCCTTATAAAATAAGAAGAACTCTGGCTAGAGAATCAAAAGGTTCTATTTTGTTGGATTTATCGAACTACAAATATGACGAAAAACAAGCTGTTGCAGCAGAACGCAGAGCTTTTTCCAAAAAAAATAAACGCTAAATTTTTTCATATAAATTATGAAAAATTTGTTTAAAACCAAAATGTTCCATACAAGATTTTATATCAAAGAATCTTGTATCATGATTACCAATTGCAAAAAGACTGCCTGACTTCAAAAATTTTGCAGCACTTTGGATAAATTCTTCTATTTTATCATCTAAAAAGTAGCCCAAAATATTTCTACACATTAGAACAGTGTTGGAATTATCTTTTAATTCCTGTATTTTTTCAAACATATCGCCTTGATGGAAGTTAACATTCTTCGTTAAAATATCTTTCACTTTAAATGTCTTTTCTCTCTGCAAGCCTTTATCTTCTGCAATCTCCAGCTTTTTATCCGTGTTTTCAAAATAATCTTCATAGTTATTGCATTTCATCTGTAATTGCATTCTATCATTCAAGCAAGTCTTAATATAACCACTTTTGGCAGCTTTTACAATTTCTTCATCCAAATCATATGCCATTATAGGGAAAAATTTTTTAGTATCATCCTGCGCTTTTGAGTTTTCGTACAAAGAGATAATATTTGTATACGCTTCAGACCCATCTGAAGCTGCAAACATAAGAGTGTTAACTTGTTCTTTATCTTTAAAATGTGCAATTTCATATTCTGCCAGCTTTTTCCAATCCATATCATCTCGAAAAAGCCAACTGTTACATCCAAATTCATCGCCATCTTTAGCTTTATAAAATCTTCCGGTTGAGCAGAATGTAAGATTAGTATTTGTAAAACTTATGTTCATACTTTTATAAGTCCTATAAAAAATAATTTTGCTATTTTTAATCGGTCAGGCAATGAAATAAATACCAAATTCTAATATTCTTATTAAGGAGGAAAATTTATGCTAAAAGAACTAAACAGAGATAATTTTATTGATGAAACTGCAACAGGTTTAAAACTTATCGAATTTTACGCTACTTGGTGCGGATACTGTGCAAAACAAGAAAATGAGCTTTTGCAAATGGATAAAATATATGTAGGACAAGTTGATGTTGATAATAACGAAGAATTAGTTAAAAGACTTGGTATTCGCTCTTTTCCAACGTTTTTAGTATTTCAAAATGGGCGAGAAATGGAACGTTTCAGCGGCTTCAGAAAAAAAGAAGACTTGATGAATATTTTAATCAAATATATGTAGCCTAAGCTTCTCTTGTCATTGCCATAAGGATTTCTTGCGGAATATAAGTATTCTTAACACCGGAATCTGTATTTGCCATAAAGAACTCTACCGTTTCTCCGGCATTTATTCCCAATTTGTCAAATGGTATACATATATCAATCACATCGTTATACACAATTTGGATACCTTCCGGATTATCCAATGTCCACATATTAGGATGTAAGACGGATGTTAATCTTACCGGATAAAGCGTGTCTTTAACCAATGTTAATGTTAATTCACGTTCAAATTTTTCCAACAGAATCGGATACGGATTATCTGTTTTGCTAATTAATCTTATATAAGCTCTATCACATATTCTAGTCGCATTTCTGGTATAAATATAAAATTGATTAATCCTATCGATAAAACTTATCTCACCGGAGCCTTTATTAACATGAAGTCTTATATAAACATTATCTTTATCGCATCCAAAATTTATCTTATCAACGTTCTTGTTTTCTCTAAAAACAGGACCATCAAGTAAGCTAAGCGAACCTGCATTATACCAATCTTCAATACTGGAATTTAAACCGTCCATACGAGGCGTAATAGCTCGTTTTGGATGCCTAAACGGTACTTCTACTGACGTTATCAAAGTCTTATCCAAGTATTCCGGATATTTTAAATCCAAATCAAGATACACATTTTTTAAGCGTTCTCTAAACATATAATCAAAAACGTAATCCTGACCGGAATTATTAGGTTCTCCATACCACCAGAACCAATCACTGCCTTCTGCTATCAGCAATTCTCGCTTTGCCTGTTTAATCTTCGGATGTTTTTTATTTTCTTTTACAAAATTATCAAAATCATCTTTTGTTTTCTTCAAATAAGCCCAAGCTTTGTTTTTTTCAGCATCTCCAATCCAGAATTGAAAAGTTTTATCAATCCAAGAGCCGGAATAAATCTTTTTCAAACTTTTTTTGTGTTGGTCTTGCTCTATATAATCACTAATAAGCACTGTTTCTAGTGATTCGTCATCTTCAATCATTGAATAGATATTTTCTAAAAAGTCACGTCCATCATTTTGATAATTTTCCCAACAGTTTTCACTGTCAGAAGCTATAGTAAGCAAATGTTTTTCATCTGGTGATACCAAAAGTTTACTTTGAATCATCTTAATTTTTTCAAATAAATCTCCTGCTGCCATATTTGGATTAATTCCTGCATATTCAAAGTTTATTAAATTTGGAATTGACCTATCACGGAAAATAATATCTATATTCGTATCTTTAGTTTCGTAATTATAAACTTTCAGCAAATGATACGGATCTGTAAGATTTCCCTTAAAATCTCTGATAAAATCAAAATTTATAGAGTTTGCCAAAACTCCTTCATCAGAAAGAGTCCATTTTACACCTTCTTTTGCTAATAAATTAAGCGTTTTAGGTCCCAGACATAATTCCGGTGGCCACATACCTTTTGGTCTTACCCCAAAAACTTCTTCAATCCTATCAAGCGCACTTTTTATCTGATATTTTGCATCATCAAGCATACCCAAACTTGCAGGCAACCCTTCTGTTGTAATCACATTTTTTACAGAAGATTTTACATCAATTAAAATAGGTAAAATTGCGTGATAATAAGGACTTGTTGTTAGCTCAATCCGACCTTCTTGAATATATTTTTTGTAAGTCGGTATAATTTCCCTTATTATTTGTTTTTGAATGTCAACAATTTCAATTCTTTCATCACGTGTATATCCGGATTGTTTTTTCCACAATTCTTTTAAACGTGGATAATGCTCAAAATGAATAGGGTCAATCCACACGAGATTAAACAAAGCCATCAAGTCCGAAAGTTCTTGTGCAGAAAAATCTTCCAGAGTGGCAACATCTTTAGAAAATCTTTTTTGATAAAGCTCTTTATAGGTTTCACTCCGATAAATCATTGTTTCAAATTTGGAGCTAAAAAAATTATTCAATATAAAAGCTTTCTCTTCATCAGTCAAAAACTCTGTATCTGAAACAGAAAGCTCTGAATGAATATCATGATACCCGTTTTCTGTATAATCAATAATTGAATCCAAAAGAGCCGGAACAATATTAAAATTAAGTTTTAACTTTGGAAATTTTTCCAATATCAAAACCATATCCAAATAATCTTTAACAGCGTGTAAACGCACCCAGGGCATTAGATAAGTACCTTCAAGTTCATAAACCGGTTGGTGCATATGCCAATAAATAGCAAGAGAAAGTTTCTTAACACGCTTATTCATACTAACAGAATTATACAAAAAATCAGCCACCTGTGCAATAGGTGATTTATAGATATGTTTATCAGAGAGCCTTTATTCAGTTCCATACAATGTCGCTTCGACATTTTTATGAGGTAACACCAAATCTTCCATTGAACGAAACAATTCAGCTTTTGTATCGGCTTCCGTAAACCGTCCTCCTGTTACATTTGCAGTGCACTGCAGCTGCGCTAAATCGTCTTCATCATGAACATTAAAAGCGATTACATCAATCTTAATATCTTTTCTGGTTTTTACAAGCCCAATAGCGTAATCGCACGGACTTTCGTCACAATTTTCTCCGCCATCAGTCAATAGAATTATGTGTTTAATTCCGTCATACCCATCCAAGTCCTTGTCGACGGCTTGTTTTAGAGAATATGTAATCGGTGTCATTCCTCTCGGGCGAAGATGTGACATTTCTGAAAGAATACTGGATTTGTTAGAAAATCCTAGTGGTACAACAAGCTCAGAACTTCTACACGCATTATACGCAATCAAATTACAAGTATGACCGTAAACTCTTAATCCGACTTTTGTACTATCAGAAATCTGCGGCAGAATTGTATGCATCATCTCCTTAACTTGATTAACTTTGGTCTTATGCTCCAAATATTCGCCCATACTATTTGAATAATCAAGGACGAAAAGAAGTTTGTCGCCGTTTTCTTTGTAATCAAAATTATCCGGATTAAAAACTTCGTACGCAAAAACCGGAATTATCGCAAAGATTAACAATAACAAAATTTTTTTCATACCACAGATTAATGCAATTATTGAAAAATAAAAATTGCACAGACGGGTAAAACTGAATTTACACTATAAACCACTAAATTGAAAGTTCAAATGTAGATTTTGCTACACGACAGTTTGCAGCGTAAGCTGCCTTTGCCATTTGGATATTACATGCATCCTGAACGGTGTAACCATTTGCTAAAGCCTGTACCATTGCATTATCCAACTCTTTAGCAGACTGAGATACATTCTCTGCTACAGTCTGAAGAACATCACCTGGCATTACATTAGAATAATAATTACTCAAATCAACCGTTGATGCTTCATCACGATTAACACTCGGAGCCTTGGAGTCCAAAGCTGAACGTGAAGGTATATAAGAAGATAAATCTTCAATTAAACCGGAGTAAATGGATGTGTTTATACCTGATATTGAGCTCATAACTAATCCTCTGTTATCAGTTTAACTCATTTTTCGAAACTTACAAGAGGTTTGAGTGTAAATTTTACAAAAATTCAAGCTACAAGGTTTTGTCTATCAAAACATCCCTCTCACATTGTGGGCACTATTGTCCGGTAAAAATTACAAATGATGAATTTTTTGTCAGCTTGGTAAAGCTGACCTACATTATAAAAACAGATAAAAAACAGGGTAAAGAAAATCTTTACCCTGCTTTTAATATTTTCAATAGAAATAAATTATTTGCCCAATTGGCTCATAACTTCATCTGCAAAGTTGTCGTTTCTTTTTTCAAGACCTTCACCAAGAACAAATCTGTCAAATTTAACAATGTTGAATTTACCAGAAATCAATTGTTCGATAGTTTGTTCAGGGTTCTTAACAAATGGTTGTTCTACCAAACATCTGTGAGCCATTAACTTGTTAACTCTGCCTTCAACAATCTTAGCTCTGATTTGTTCAGGTTTCTTAGCCAAGTCTTCTTTACCCATTTCGATTCTTGTTTCTTCTTCAATTACTTCTGCAGGAATATCTTTTCTAGAAACAAATTCCGGAGCAGAAGATGCGATATGTAAGCAAATATCTTTTGCCAAAACATCATCTTTTGCATCTGTTTGAAGAAGAACACCGATTTTACCGTTGTGGATATAAGTTGCAACGTTGCCTTCATATCTAACAAATCTTCTAACAGTGATTTTTTCACCGATTGATGCGATTTTTTCTTTGATAACTTCAGCAATAGGTTTACCACATTTAGGGCAATCTGTTGCCAATAAAGCTTCTATGTCTGCAGGATTAGATTCTGCAACAACTTGAGCTAAACCATTTGTTAATTCAATAAATTCAGCATTCTTAGCAACGAAGTCAGTTTCGCAGTTAACTTCAATCATAGCGCCAACTGAATCAGAAACATAAGAACCAACTCTGCCTTCAGCAGCGATTCTACCCATTTTCTTATCTGCAGAAGCAATACCTTTTTGACGAAGTACTTCCATTGCTTTTTCCATATCGCCATCAACTTCTACCAATGCCTTTTTAGCATCCATCATGCCGGCACCAGTTTTATCACGAAGTTCTTTTACCATTGTAGCTGTAATATTCATGTTAAATATCTCCTTCTTTAAATAGTGAAAAGTGAGAAGTGAATAGTGAAAAGTTAAGTTCACTATTCACCATTCACTATTCACAATTCTAAACGTTAGCAGTTTCTACACCTGCATCAGCAGCTGTAACAGCTTCTACTTTGCCTTTTGAATTAGCATTGTTTTCTTTTAATTGTTTACCTTCCAAAACAGCATCAGCCAATTTTGAAGTAATCAATTTGATAGCACGAATTGCATCATCATTACCAGGGATAATGTAGTTAATGCCATCTGGGTTAGCATTTGTATCTGCTAAACAAATAACAGGTATACCTAATTTGTTAGCTTCTTTAATTGCGATATCTTCTTTAGCCTGATCAATTACAAAAATAATATCAGGAAGACCGCGCATTTCTTTAATACCGCCCAAAGTCTTGCTTAATTTAGCAAGTTGTCTGTTCAATTGTGCTTGTTCTTTTTTAGGTAATTTTTCGATGTGACCAGAAGAAATGAAATCTTCCATTTCTCTAAGTTTGTTAACTCTGCCTCTGATTGTTTCAAAGTTAGTTAACATACCACCTAACCATCTTCTGTTGATATAATAAGCACCAGCTCTGTTAGCTTCTTCAGCTACAACTTCTGCTGCTTGTTTCTTTGTACCAACGAAAAGTACGTTTTTACCTTTTGCTGCATATTCTCTAACTGCATCATAAGCTGCGTCCAATAAATCGGTAGTTTTTCTTAAATCAAGAATATAAATACCATTTCTTGCACCATAAATATATGGTTTCATTTTTGGGTTCCAGTGTTGTGTTTGGTGTCCAAAGTGAACGCCTGCTTCTAATAATTCAATAAGTGATGCTACTGACATCTTTGTCTCCTTT
>OIYO01000681.1_pt1 | contig 25319 bp, 18 predicted proteins | sample 1588191 | NCBI WGS metagenome assembly OIYO01 (sample SAMN03283275) | human gut metagenome | biome: human-associated habitat; material: feces | host: Homo sapiens | place: Peru | collected 2012 | reverse complement strand
GCAATAAAAAATCCCACGGCGCGGAGCACGTGGAACTTTTCATTATGGTGGGCGAAAACAGGATCGAACTGGTTCCGCAGCGAACATCATTTGAAGGAGCAAAGCGACGCGCAAATGATCGTGAGCGCGGATGCAGGAGGTTAAATGATAAATAAGGTGGGAGGGAAATGGCAATAAAAAATCCCACGGCGCGGAGCACGTGGAACTTTTCATTATGGTGGGCGATAACAGGATCGAACTGCTGACATTCTGCTTGTAAGGCAGACGCTCTCCCAGCTGAGCTAATCGCCCATGGTGACCTGTGGGGGATTCGAACCCCCGAACCCGCCGTGAAAGGGCGGTGTCTTAACCGCTTGACGAACAGGCCACTTATGGTGATCCACCCGCGACTCGAACGCGGGACACCTTGATTAAAAGTCAAGTGCTCTACCGACTGAGCTAGTGGATCATTTGGCAGGGGTAGTAGGATTCGAACCTACGCATGACGGAGTCAGAGTCCGTTGCCTTACCGCTTGGCGATACCCCTATTGGCTCCTGAAGCAGGGTTCGAACCTGCGACATCGTGATTAACAGTCACGCGCTCTACCGGCTGAGCTATTCAGGAATCTGTACGTGAGTACGTGCATTATAATATCAAATCTCGCAGTGCTTTGCAAGAGGAAAATTGATTAGAAAAAAATGAATGGTGTAGGATTACAATACATGTGTTACACATTGAAAACATGAAAAGCGAGATACCCTTGTGATATAGTTAATTCGTCAAAAGAAACTTTTATCAAAGGAGTATCTCGCATGAACAGTATATCACAACTTATGAAATATCGTAGATCTATGGTCGAATATGCATTGAAGCATGGCGTTACTAAAACTGCCATCAAATACAATACATATCGCCAATACGTATATCGCTGGCTTCGACGTTATGACGGCTCACTGGAGTCCCTACGTAATAAATCCCGCAGGCCAAAACACCATCCCAAAGCACATACAGCTGCGGAATTAAAGCTCATTCAGGATATGAGGCGTCGAAATCCAGAAGCCGGTCTGGTGGTTTTCTGGGTAAAGCTGCGTCAGCGTGGATACAGCCCTCAATTACCGGACTTTACCGTACATTGAAACGCATAGGGGTGACTCCGGTGAAACCACCTAACCCCAAATATGTGCCCAAACCCTATGAACAGATGCTGTATCCAGGGCAGCGCATCCAGATTGACGTAAAGTTTGTGCCGTCCGCATGTCTGACTGGTGAAGCCAAAGGAAAACGCTTCTATCAATATACAGCCATTGACGAGTTCTCACGCTGGCGTTATGTGGAAGCCTTTGAAGAGCACAGCACCTACTCTTCCATGATATTTCTGGTGCATCTCGTTCAGGCTTTCCCGATGCCTATTGAATGTGTGCAGACAGATAACGGCACCGAATTCACTAAACGATTCACCAAAGCAAGTCTTGACGAAGACCTTACTCTTTTTGAGCGTAAATTAAAGGAATTAGGCATCAAGCACAAAAAGATTCGTCCCTTTACCCCAAGACACAATGGGAAAGTAGAACGCAGTCATCGCAAGGATAACGAACGCTTTTATGCCACGCATTGTTTCTTCTCTTTTGAAGATTTCAGAATACAACTCAAAAGATATAATTATCGAGATTATAACTGCTTCCCAATGCGACCGCTTGGATGGAAATCTCCAAAAGATACACTCCATGATTTCATCAAGCACGGTGTAACATATGTTTGACAAACCAACAGTACCGTCACATGAAAGTGTGCCGGTATGCTGATCAGTGTTATTGTACCGGTGTATAATGCAGAGAGATATTTGAGACGATGAGTTTTCTCCTTCATGGAACAGACTTATGGCGAAATCAAAATTATTCTAGTGGATGATGGAAGCTCGGATTGGAGAGGTGCTATCTGCGATGAGCTGACCGAAGAAGATGGGCGTATTCGTGTGGTGCATAAAGCCAATGGCGGCGTAAGCTCAGCGCGTAATGTGGGAATCGACATGGCAAACGGAGAGTATCTCTGCTTTGTAGATAGCGATGACTGGCTGAATGTAGATTATTTTCAGAAAGCAGTTCCTGTTTTGAAAAGAATACAGCCAAAATTATTGATGAATAATTATGTGAAGGACGATGGAGAAGGGCATGTGATCTGTAAATTTTCTCCATCGCCTGACCTGTATCTGGATGGAAATCGGGCTTTTTATGAAATGGCAAATGGTTGTAAAATGGTTAGATTTGATGAGAATATCATTTATGGAGAGGATTTATACTTTCTTTTCAGTTTACTGAGGCGAATGATGGACTGTATCTGTATCAGTATCAGTATTTGCCGGCGTACCATTATTTCCAACGTCCGGACAGTGCAGTAAACAGCTATGGTGTCTATAAAAAGGTGGACGATCTTGAGGTTTTAGAACGATGCATGACCGGCGCTGGCGAGGAAACCCGACAGGTGCTGCTATGCCGGCAGTATATCCCGAGGCTGGTGCGTTACTGTATTCAGGGGATTCGCAGCGTAGATAAGCGAGATGGATTGGCGGGCAGAATGGTACGAGGAAAGATTTTGTCTGGGCTGGGTATGTTTTGCCGAGCCCGAGTCGGATGCTGGATGAAGATGAAACTTATGGTTTGCGTGCTTCCTGTTTCATTGTTGAAACTTATAACAGGTGCACATAACTGGGGAAAGTCTGCTCTTGTCCCAAAATGAGTTGCTTATCATGCGTTTTGATGTAATCATTTGATAGATGGTTGATTTTGATACGAGAATATGATGTGGAGGAGAGGAATTTGAATAGACGAGTCCGCAATACGCTCTTTTTCTTGATGGTATTTGTATTGATTTTCGATAGTGTACCGAAGCCGATACAGATGAATTTTATCGGTGGTCCGGTAGGTGAGAAACTGGAGTTCTACCCTTTGATGGCAGCATTTATATACAGCTTTTATTGCCAGTATCGCTATCACAATGTATTCGTGGACTTTAAAGTCTTCTGCAAGTATGCTGCTATATTTGTAGGAATCATGATGTTGGCAACCATAGTGGGACTCATCGATTATCCTTATTATGATCTCATACTGAATGGCCCGGCGGATCAGATCGAGAAATTACCGAAAGTGATGAGCTTTTTGCAGGCGCATGGGATTCACGTGGAGCAAAAGCATCTCATGCAGATATGGTTCATTGCACGAGAAATCAAAGGAGTCCTGCTCGAGGCTTTTTGGTGTCTGGGTGGAGCGTATCTGGTGTATGCTTGGTATAAAGATGAATGGTCTCAAGCGTTGAGACTGGCAGTAAGAGCGGTAACTTGTTCTTGCTGTGTTCTTTTTGTTTATGCCATTGCAGAGGTGCTGTATCTCGCAGGAAATGAAACGGCAAAGGAAATCTTGTCGTTTATTAATCCTTACATTCATCCAATTGTGACGAACCATGGCTGGTGGCCTCCGCTTCTTTGGAAGGGGCAGCTGAGATTGGTATTTCCGGAGCCATCGCATGTAGGAAATTATATCGCTTTTGGATTGCCACTAATCTGGTATGGCTATATTCAGTCTGACACAAATAGGAGGGCGGCACTGCCTTTAACGATGGTGATGGCTTTTCTCGTATTTATGACTAAGGCAAGAACAGCCTATGCTATGCTGGCGGGTATGCTGTTGCTTCTGGTGTGTCTGATTCTTTTGGGAAGACAATATGAATTACTGAAGAAGTTCGCTGTACTGATTGTATGTGTGACGATTGGTTTTGCCGGATATGTTTCCTTTGTAAAGACCACTTCGTTAAGCCATGCCAATCAAACGCAGTCTGTGGTTCAGCGGACCACCGATTCAGATTCTTTACTCACTTCCCCCCGTGCCAATCAAACGCAGTCTGTGGTTCAGCGGACCCTTGAGGATAATCTGGTGAGTCTGGCTTCCAATAATAAGCGCAGTAATGGTGCTAGATATGGACTTTTGAAGGCACATTTCCGAACCGGGTTGCAGCATCCGCTGTTGGGCGTGGGGAAAGGACTCACTGGTGTTTATGTGGCTGATAATTTCACACCCGAGGAAGCAGCAAATGAGGAAATTTCTTCTTGGATACGGTATCAGGAGGAGCGTGGTCCGATGGCGGCTGGTTACTCTATGCCAGACGCTATGAATGAGTTTGTCAGCCGTTTCTCTAGTACAGGTATTTTGGGCTTGGGGATTTTTTTGTTTCCTTTTGCTTATGTACTCTTGAGACTATTGAAAAAATGGGTGATTCGCAAGGATCTGACGGCTATGATGATGATGCTCGCCTTGATTTCGTCTATGATAGCGGGGTGTAATGGCAGTTTGAATCTGATGTATGCTGTATGGCTGCTTCTGGGGCTCTCTTATGCAGTGGCTTTCGGTAGGGAAAGGTCTATGAATGAATGAACGTAAAATAGGCATCCTTTTAAGTTATACCAATATTCTCCTTCATGCGGTACTGGGCTTTATTTATGTCCCAATTCTTTTACACTACATTGGGAAAAGTGAGTACGGGCTTTACCAGCTCATGGGCTCACTCATTGCCTATTTTAGTGTGATGGATTTTGGCCTGTCAGCTACGGTGATTCGTTTTTATACGAAATATAAGGCATTAAAAGATCATCGAGGAATGGAAAATATCCTGGCCGTTTCTCTCCGTTGTTACGGGCTGGTCATGATGTTGGCATTACTGATCGGCGGGGTATGCTACTGTTTCTTGGGGGATGCCTTCGGAAACAGTATGACGGCAGCCGAGGTGGGGGAGGCAAAGCAGATTTTCCTGCTTTTACTTTTGAATATTGTCATTACTTTATCTACCATGGTTTTTCGTTCCGTCATTAATGCCCATGAGCGATTTTTCTTTTTAAAAGGGATGGAGACCATTCAGCTGGTCATGCAGCCACTTCTTGTCGTACTTGTGTTACAGCAGCATCCTAGCGCCTTTTCTGTGGCAACTGTGCAGACGGCTCTGAATCTGGTTCTCAGTGGGGCAAGAGTATATTATTGTTTTCATGACCTTCATGTGAAAATTCATTTTCATTATTGGAACCATGAGCTTTTCTCAGAATTTAAAAAGTTGGCTCTGAGTGTTTTTGCTGTGTCATTGATTGACCAGGTCTTTTGGAAAACAAACCAGATTATTCTGGGAATTATCAGCGGTACTACGGTTGTGGCGGTATATTCTATTGCTTCGCTGATTTATATGAATTATATGGCACTGTCAATAGCTATTTCTGGCGTGTATCTGCCTCATGTTACCGGCATGGTGGCAAGAAAGGAATCTATCGGTAAGCTTTCGAATCTCTTTATCCAAATAGGCAGATGGCAGTATTATCTATTAGCTCTGGTGGGAACTGGGTTTATTATCTTCGGGAAACAGTTCATTTCTTTATGGGCTGGACCGGGATTTGAGGATTCTTATATTATTACTTTGCTCATTATTATTCCTTTTACCGTGGATTTGATTCAAAATATTGGTCTTGCTATTATGCAGGCTATGAATCGCTATGATTTCCGAGCTCGCATTTATTTTTTTACAGGGGTTTTGAATCTTGTCATGGCGATTCCACTGGGAATGCATTATGGGGGAATTGGCTGTGCAGTGGCTACTGGCGCTTCCATGATCGTAGGAAATGGATTTATTATGAACTGGTACTATGCAAAAGAGATACACCTTGCCATTGCTTCTTTCTGGAAACAGATAGGCAGGATATCTCTGGTTACAGGTGTATGTCTTGTGATAGGATATGCTGCCAATGTATACCTTTTGCCACAAGGGGGAATAGGGTCTTTCGTTCTGAAGGTAGCAATGTATACAATACTGTATATGGTAATGATATATGCCTTTGCTATGAATCAGATGGAACGAGAGAGAATCCAGGCTGTATTAAGAAAATTGCGTAAAATCTCATAGTGACCGCAAGTCTAACTAGACCTTGCATTAAATCGAGGAATTTTGCATTTTTTGAATGAAATTGGGATTAAAAACTGCACTTTTGCAATGTTTTTTGTCCTATTTAAACTATTTTTTTGCACCACAAAAAAGCGCTTCTAAATTGAATTTTTTAGAAATACTGTAAAATTGCATGCAGTTAATTCGAGAAATCCTGACGCGCTTTTTCTTAAAATGACAGTGAAAACTTTGTGATAAATTTGGGCAAGTTGACATTTCGCCGCTGAAATTTGTTTTTTTACTGCCGCTCCATCCAGTGCAAGGACTAAAGGCCTTGTGCTGGATGGAGCGGCAGCGAAACAGACTCCCTTATAGCGTTTTAGCCTGTAATATTCAGAAGTTTAAGCAATCTTTTGCTTTGGATGACTTTGTCAGCGGGAACCTCGCGTATTTCCAGTAAATCAGCCATCTCTTTTCCGTGATATAAGCAAAATAACTGGTAAGGCGTTTTGCCGTTGTATTGCTTTCTGGCGGTGCTGTTCATGTGCGAGAATATGATGTTTAGCTGCGACTGTGTTATTTGATCGAAGCTGGTTCCTTTGGGGCAAATATCCCGCAGCAACGTATGGTTTTTCTCAACACGTGGCTTTTGGCACGATTTCATTGCATCACAGAAAAACAGATGCGTCTCTCTAGTGCCAGCGGCGTTGCACTCTATAGAGTGAATATTTGCAAATTCTCCGCCGTTATCTGTCAGGATCAGCGGGAATAGCAGCTCAAAGGGAGTTTGAGCTGCTGCAAATTTTTCACGCAGGTGTCTGAATTTCTGCGAAACCGCAAGTGCGGATTTGGAGTCAAGTAAAATGCCTACCATGAAATTACAGATGGTAAAGAGCAGCGTCAGAATGACTTTTCCGCCAGGACGGCCTATAACGGTATCCATCTCTACCCAGTTAGTTATTTCGTGAGTCTCAATGTATTGAAGGAAATCCGCGTAAGTGCGCCCTTTTTTGACAGCAGGTGGAACGTAGGGCATTCTTTTCTTCTTGCGGGATTTAAACTTCACCTTTCTAGGAAGATCTAGGCTGGTAAATGAGAAGTAACCTTTATCTGCGTATTTGTATGCGGTGGATACGGCTATTTCTACACCGGTAGATTGAAGAGCTTGATACATATGCTGTCCGCTCTGGATGGCAGCAGAAAGCTTTGCATCCATGTCGTAAAACTCAGCTTTATTCAAAGGAATGCCTTCACGTGAATCACGAAGCATGTTCCTGTATTGTTCATGTGCTTTGCGTGAAACGTAGAGATAACGCTTTAACCGACAGCTGTGGCGCTTCTTGCAGGCGTTACAAACATAGGGCGGCTTTTCGAGCTTAGGGCAGGATTCATTAATGACGTTATTCTGTTCATCGTAATTAGTGAACCTATTGGCTACAAGGGTTCGATGTTTACGGACTTCGCGCGAGATTGTGCAGGCATCTTTACCAAGTGCTGCGGCGATGGTCTGGAAAGTGGCAGCGTTTTGTAACATTATCTCGAGAGTGTTTCGATCATCCTGGGTAAGGTGTTTGTACCTTTTATTGCCTTTGTTGAAAATCATTTGAATGCAACCTCCTTTATGCGCAAGATTTCTCTATCTAAAGTCTAGCAAAAGGTGGTTCTACATGTAAGTGCTACTTTTACCGCTAATCCGGCACTTACTTTGAGAATTAACGCCACTTTTACAGGACCCGCAGAACCCGTGGTCCCTCTTAAAAAAATTTGCATGCCTTGCCCAAGTCAAGTATAATGTAGAAATACTTTAAGAATCACTAAGGGGGTTTATCATGAAAGGCAATGACATTCGCGAAAATTATCTTTCGTTTTTTGAAAATAAAAAAGACCATCTGAGACTGAAGAGTTTCTCCTTGATTCCAAAGGATGACCCCAGCCTTCTCTTGATCGGTGCCGGCATGGCTCCACTGAAGCCGTACTTCACCGGCAAGGTAGAACCACCGAAACACAGAGTGACGACCAGCCAGAAATGTATCCGTACCGGAGATATTGAAAACGTAGGCCGTACCGCACGCCATCATACTTTCTTCGAAATGCTGGGGAATTTCTCCTTTGGCGATTATTTCAAGAAGGAAGCGATTTCCTGGGCATGGGAATTCCTGACCGAAGTCCTGAAGCTCGATCAGTCCCGCCTCTACGTCACCATTTATCCCGATGACAATGAAGCGCATGACTACTGGCACAAAATGATCGGCCTGCCGGAAAACCATATCTATCCGCTTTCCGATAACTTCTGGGAAATCGGGGAAGGCCCATGCGGCCCGGACTCTGAAATTTTCTTTGATCAGGGCGAAGAATTCGGCACGGATCCGGAAAACCAGATGGGGGGAGATGGAGATCGTTTCCTTGAGATCTGGAATCTTGTATTCTCCCAGTACGACCGCCAGAAGGATGGCTCCTACCTGCCGCTTGCCAAGAAGAACATCGATACCGGTGCAGGTCTGGAACGTCTGGCTGCCGTTCTTCAGAAGAAAAAGAATAACTTTGAAACTGACCTGTTTTTCCCGATCATTGAAGAAGCTTCGAAGCTCTCCGGCGTATCCTATGGACAGAGTGCCGAGGGTGATGTGGCACTGAAGGTCATTTCTGACCATGCGCGTGCTATCACGAATATGATCGCTGACGGCATCCTTCCGTCAAATGAAGGCAGAGGCTATGTCCTCCGCCGTGTACTGCGCCGTGCCGTACGCTTTGGCAAACTTCTGGGCATTCAGGACGCCTTCATGGGTCAGATGATCGATGTCGTCATTCAGATGATGAAGCCGGCCTATCCGGAACTCGTTGATAAGCAGGCTTTCATTAAGAAAGTCGCCGGCGTCGAAGAAGAACGTTTCCATACTACGCTGAATGCAGGCTGCGACCTGCTTTCTGAAATGCTGGAAGATACGAAGAAAAAGCAGCAGACCATTCTTTCTGGGGATCAGGTTTTCAAACTTTATGATACCTATGGCTTCCCATGGGAACTGACCGATGAGATCGCCAAGGAACAGGGCCTCACCATCGATGAGAAAGGCTTTGAAGCGGCCATGGCTGAGCAGAAGGAAAGAGCAAGAGCTGCGCGTGCGAAAGTTTCTGCGAAAGTCGCTACACCGGATACCACAAAACTCGATGCAAAAGAGCTCACCACGGAAGACAAAGATGGCGAAACGAAGCTGCTCCTTCTTGGTCAGGATGGCAAAGAGATCGTCTCTGCAGCAGACGGCACCGAAGTCACTGTAGTCCTCAAGAATAACCCGTTCCATGCAGAAGGCGGCGGACAGATCGGTGATTCCGGTACCATCGTTGGCGAAGAGGGTATCATTCAGGTCGAAGACACGAAGAAGCTGCCAGATGGTATCGTCTATGTCATCGGTACCGTTTCTGAAGGCATCATCCGCGAAGGGGAAACGGTCACTGTCACCGTCGACCGCGTCAGAAGAGAAGACATCGCGAGAAACCATACGGGCACACACATGCTGCAGGCCGCACTTCGCCGCGTACTTGGCGATCAGGTGAATCAGGCAGGCTCTCTCGTCCTTCCAGATCGTCTTCGCTTCGACTTCACATGGCCGGAACCGCTTTCTGAGAAGCAGCTCGCTGCCGTCGAACAGATCGTTAATGTGGAAATCCTCAAAGCGACACCTGTCGATATCCGTGAAATGCCGATCGAAGAAGCGAAGAAATCCGGTGCTATGGCACTCTTTGGTGAAAAATATGGTGACGTTGTCCGTGTTGTCAGCATTCCCGGCTACAGCAAGGAGCTCTGCGGCGGAAGTCATGTAAAGAATGTCGGAGAGATCGGTTCCTTCCGTTTGCTTTCCGAAGGCGGCATCGGCTCAGGTATTCGACGTATCGAAGCTGTCACGGGGAAAGCCTCCTATGAAGACATGAAGAAGGACAGAGCACTTCTCCGCGAGGCAGCGGCGCTCTTGAAGGGTAAACCGGAACAGCTTGCAGAAAAGATTGAAAAGACGCTGGCACAGATGAAAGATCTGGAGCGTGAGCTCGACAGTCTGAAACAGCAGCAGGCCAAGAATGAACTGGGCGATCTGATGAAAGATGTGCAGGAAAAGAATGGCGTACCGTTCTTTGGCGCTATCGTTCATGCAGGTAATATGGATGAGCTCAGAAAAGCAGCTGACGTAGCGAAAGCTAAGCTCTCTGGCGGCTGCTTCCTGCTCGGTGCAGTTTGTGGTGACAAAGTGAACCTCGTCGGTATGGCTTCTCCGGAAGCCATCAAGGCAGGTGTCCATATGGGCAAAGTCATTTCCAAAGCTGCTAAAATCTGCTGTGGTGGTGGCGGCGGCAAGCCGGCTGTCGCACAGGCAGGCGGCAAGGATCCGTCCAAGATCAATGAATCTATCGCTGAAGGCGTGAAAGCTATCGCAGAAATGATCCAATAAAGGAATCAGGCTTGAAGGAGCTCCTTTTGGTCTTATAGCCAAAGTGGATTTATCAGGCCTAGAAGGCTCACAGGATTCGATGAGAGGCACTACGCAAAAATATGGAGGGGCTCGTAGAACTGCAAGAGCGAGGATACGGCATCCTTCCAAGGTTGGAGAACACTGCATCCCATTGAATCTTGAGAACCATTGAAACCTGCTGCACCTGTTTTTACTTTCCCTTTTCTCGTGGACTGAACTGTCAAAGGAGGTATACCCATGTCAGTTTCTGATGAAACGATTTTATTCAATACGAATGTCGATGAAGGCGAGAATCGCCAGGCTGCCATGATCCTGCAGGAGGTGTACAGTGCTTTGAAAGAAGCCGGACACAATCCGACTGTGCAGCTGGTGGGATACCTGGTTTCCGGCGAACCGACCTATATCACCAGTCGTCATGATGCAAGACGTCTGATCTCCGGCATCGAAAGAGATGAACTGGTGGAAGAACTGGTTCGTTTCTATGTCAAGCACAAAGGACTTTGATATGCGGATCATGAGTCTTGATGTAGGATCCCAGACCATCGGCGTCGCGGTGAGTGATCTTTTCGGCTGGACGGCGCAGGGACTGGAAACCATCCGTCATACGACGAGGGAAAAAGATTTTGAACGGCTTCGTCAGCTGACGGATGAATACAAGGTCGAAGAATTCGTCCTTGGCATGCCGCTTAATATGAATGGTACGAAAGGCATGCGTGCTGAGCGGACGGAGGAATTCGCTGCTGAGCTTGCGGCTGCGTTCCCCGATATTCCTTATCACTTCTGGGATGAACGTCTGACGACGGTGATGGCGCAGAAACAGCTCATCGCCGCAGATGTCAGCCGCAAGAAGCGTAAAAAAGTCATCGATAAAATGGCCGCCGTGGTGATCCTGGAGGGCTATCTCCAGCACCTGGCTTTTAAAAACAGAGGATAAGCCCATGGCAGAGAAAAAAGAAGAAGCGATCATTATCACCATTACCGGTCCGGATGGTGATGAAAGAGATTATGCACAGGACGTGGTCATTCCTTTTCAGGGAAAAGAATTCGCCGTCCTGGTCTCCATTCCGACATCGGAAGATGATGAAGAAGAGCCGGATATCATTCTGGCACGCATTGATACCGATGAAAATGGGGAAGCAGAATACGTCCCTCCGACGGATGATGAATATGATGCAGTCGCAGATATCTATGATGCGATGTGAGAAACACTACAAAAGAGCAGCTGATGTGACAGCTGCTCTTTTTATTAAGATGTGCTAAGGAAACTTTGTTGTCGCATTTTCTGAACCTTGAACCCTTCCCCGGCATGCGATATAATGGAATCAGGAAAGCCTATATTTTCATAATTCTCTCATTTAATAATAAGGAGGATTCAAATGGCAAAGGTATATACAAGAACGGGTGACAAGGGCAAGACCTCTCTCTACACAGGAGAACGCGTATCGAAAGGCTGTCAGCGTGTAGAAACCTATGGCACCATTGATGAAGTAGATTCTGTGCTGGGCGAGGCGCGTGCTTTTGCGACCCATGATAATGTCAAGGAAACGATCTATGCGCTGCAGAAAGAACTGTGGCTTTTGATGGCGGATGTAGCGAGCGTCGGCAAAGAAGCAAACATTACGCCGGATCATGTGACGAAGCTGGAACAGATCATCGATACCTATACGGATGAGCTGGCACCACTTGATCATTTCCTGGTGCCGGGGGATACCCAGAGCGCCAGCTTCCTTGATGTGGCACGTACTGTTGTCCGCCGTGCAGAACGTGACATGTGGCGTCTTTCCGAAGAGGAAGAGGTGCATGAAGTGGATATCCGCTATCTGAATCGTCTGTCTGACCTTTGCTTCACTCTTGCGCGTTACGAAGCTGAAGTCAAATAAGAGATATGTGACCGGAATGGTGGAACCGCCAAGCGACATTTTCTCGTTTGGCGGTTTTTGCATGTGGGTGGACAGGGGATTGGGGATCAGGATGATTCTTCGCTTTTAGGCTTATCATTGAAACTATCCGGCTGTTAGTATACAATAAGACGAGTTTATTCATGGGAAGAGAGTACGTACGAGACGTGTGATCCCTGATCCATGATTCCTAGTCATCAGTCACTAGTTGCCATTCATTTTCAAAGGAGAAATATCATGGAACTTTTAGCACCAGCCGGATCTCCGGCGCATCTCATCGCTGCGCTCGATGCAGGAGCAGATGCTGTGTATCTTGGTGGGAAACGCTTCAGCGCGCGAAAATTTGCGGGCAATTTCTCTGATGAGGAGATGAAAGAGGCCGTCCGTATGGCGCATGGAAAAGGCGCCTCGGTGTATGTGACACTGAATACATTGATCGGCGATATGGAGAATAAGGCTCTCGCAGAGTATCTTCAGTTTTTAGGGACGATCCCGATTGATGGACTACTGGTGCAGGATTTCGGTGTCGTTTCCATGGCCAGAAAGATCGCTCCGCACATTCCGCTCCATGCCAGCACACAGATGACGGTGTCAAATCTGGATGGTGTTCGTTTTCTGGGGGATCATGGATTCCAGCGTGTGGTGCTTTCGCGCGAGCTTTCTCTGGCGGAAATCAAGGAAATCACCGACCAAACGAATGTGGAGATCGAAGTTTTTGTTCATGGGGCGCTTTGTGTGTGTTACTCGGGGCAGTGTCTCATGAGCAGTTTCATCGGCGGGCGCAGTGGAAATCGTGGTTCCTGCGCGCAGCCCTGCCGCATGCCCTATGAGCTGGTGGATGATGCGGGCCGTCCTCTCGCGCGGGAGAAAGGAAAGTACATCCTAAGCCTCAAGGATATGATGGGGCTTCCTCGGATCCCCGACCTCCTGGCCGCCCATGTGTCCTCTCTCAAGGTGGAAGGCCGCATGAAGAGTGCAGAGTACGTCTATAATACCGTATCAGCGTATAGAAAAGCGATCGATGCAGCGAAGCAGCATCTTCTGATCGATACCGAGCCGTTGAAGCTCGATCTGGAAGAGGAATTTAACCGCGGCTATACGACGGCATATCCGGATGATACCGCAGGACCGTCTATGATCACGGAGTACGCGCCAGGAAATCACGGCGTCGAGGCAGGACGTGTGGAAAGCATCGGGCGCGCCGCCTCTGTTTTTAAATCAGAGGCAGATAGGCGTCTTGTGGATGTGACGGGTATTTCCTATGAGACAGAAGAAAGAACAATCGCCTTTATTCCTGTAGAACGGCTGTCTTCTCTGAAAAAGGGGAAATATCGCGCTCTTTTTGAAAAACGCCCTCTCGCGCATGCACATGTCTACTGGAATGTGAAAATACCGAAGAAGTCACTTGCGATGAAGGATCTGCAGGGAAAGATCCCGCTCTATCTCTCCCTGTCGGCGACTCCCGGGGAGGCACTGTCTTTGACCGCTGCCGATGATAAGGGGCATGCGGTGACGGTTATGTCCGATGTCCTCATGGAAAAAGCCAAAGCGCATGTGACGAGTGCGGAAGAGATAGAGAAGCAGATGAGCCGTCTTGGCAATACATGGTTCACACTTGCAGACATATCGGCATCCAATGAGGGATGCATGGTGCCGAAAAGCATTCTGAACCATCTGCGGCAGGAGGCGGTAGAGTCCCTTTGGAAAAAGCGCATAGAGGCACATGAGGCTGGCATTCCGCGCTCACTCCCTGCCTCGATGACGCCTGCTTTTTCGAGGGTTCCTTCTGAGGAGGGGACACATGTGACGGTCAGGACGACGCTTCTTTCTCATGTGAAAGAGGCGCTGGAGGCCGGTGTACGTCAGGTGATTTTTGGCGGAGAATCCTTCTCGCATAGGCCGATTCCATGGAAAGACTATGAGGAGGCGGTGCGTCTTTGCCACGAGGCGGGGGCAGAGATCCTCTTCCCCACACCGCGCGTGGTACGAGAAAAATATCAGGCCAGAGCGCAGGCGCAGCTGCGAAAGCTTTTGACGCTCCTTCCCGATGGCGTGGTGCTGGAATATGCCGGAGCCATCGAATGGGTAAAGGGGGAGGAAAGCCTCGCTGTCTGGGCGGGGCCGTCCATGAATATTTTCAATAGAGAAGCTGAAAAGGAAATCGAAAGGCTTGGCTTTTCAGGCTGCTTCCTTTCACAGGAGCTGACGATCCCGCAGATCCGTCATATTGCGAAAGGATCGGATATACCGCTCGGGGCCTATGTGTATGGACGGACGGAGATGATGATTTCTGAGTACTGCGCGATCAATGCGGTGATGGGAGATAAGGACAAAAAGCACTGCCCTATGTATTGCATGCGGGGGCGCTTCGCCCTGAAGGATGGGGAAGGACGCCGTTTCCCTATCCATACCGATGAATGGTGCCATATGCATATCGCCAACTGCCATGTCCTAGATGTGCGTCCGTACTTTGATGAATTGAAAAAAGCAGGCCTTTCTGCGCTGACACTGGACGTTCGCGGGAATGAAGGCAGCATCCTCTCGCTTTGTAAGGATGCCTGTGATATACTGAGCGGCCGGAAAGAGGCCCCCGGAGCAGGCAGGGGAGAGGATGTCACCCGTGGTCACTTCTTTAGAGGAGTTTTATAAATGAAACAAGATGTACTGGAAACACTGGAGTTCGACAAGATCCGCGAAAAGCTCGCAGAGCTCGCCCCCTCGCAGCTTTCCAAAGCTATGGCACGGACGCTCATGCCGTCCGTAGAGCCGGAGATCATAGAGAAAAAGCTCACGGAAACAGAAGAAGCATCGATTCTTCTGGAGCGCGAGATCACGACCCCTTTGGGGGAGACGCATGACATCACCGAGACACTGGAAAAAGCTGGGAAAGACATGATCCTGATGGCGAAGGAATTCATTGATCTCGCCGCAACGCTCGAAACGTATAAGAAGATGCATCACTATTTCGAAGGCGAGCGTCATCTGGTCTATCCCGCGCTCGAAGAGCTTGCTTCGCTCATCATTCCGCAGGAGCAGCTGATTGCAAGGATCCATCAGGTCTTCGATGAGCATGGCGAGGTTAGTGACCGCGCCTCCCCGCGCCTTTCCCGCATCCGCACGGAAAAGGAAATGATTAAGAATCGTATCCGCAAGACGATCCAGCAGATCATCCAGGATAAGGATCAGTCATCCTATTTTCAGGACGCCATCGTGACGCAGAGAAATGGTCGCTATGTCGTACCGGTCAAGGAAGAATACCGGTATAAATTTGAAGGGATCGTGCATGACAGATCATCCACCGGGCAGACGCTTTTTATGGAGCCGATGGTCTCAGTGCGCCTGAATAATGACCTCGCGGAACTCACGGCTTCGGAAAAGCAGGAAGTACAGGAAATCCTCCGCGCGCTTACCGAGCAGGTGAAGAAGACACGGGAAGTCACGAAGAACAACTGTCACCTTGCGACCGAGCTGGAGTTTATTTTTGCGCGTGCGAAATTGGCACTCTCCATGCAGGGAGTAAAAGCCATCCACTCCACTCATGCGCTCGACCTTCGCCGTGCTCGTCATCCACTTATTCCTGCGGATAAGGTGGTGCCGATATCTTTGACGCTGGGAATGGATTTCCAGATCCTCATCATTACAGGATCGAATGCGGGCGGCAAAACCATCGCGATCAAAACAGCGGGGCTTCTATCGCTCATGAATCAGTCCGGCCTCTTTATTCCGGCGGCTGAGGGCTCGATGCTTCCGATTTATAAAAATATCTATGCTATTATCGGTGACGAGCAGAGCATCCAGTACAATCTTTCGACCTTTTCTTCCTACATCACACAGCTTACGACTTTTCTTCCTCATGTGGGGACAGAAGATCTGGTGCTTCTCGATGAACTGGGTTCAGGCACAGACCCTGTTGAAGGAGCCGCGCTTGCACAGTCCGTTACGGAGTATCTGCAGATGCAGGGAGTACCCGCTATCATTACGTCCCATTTCAGTGAAATGAAAAAACTCGCTTACGAGACGCGCGGCATCGAAAATGCATTTGTGGAGTTTGACGAAGAGACACTGACGCCAACTTACCACCTTATCATTGGCGTTGCGGGGAACAGCAATGCCTTCAGCATTTGCAAGCGGCTTGGCATGCCGCCCCTTGTCCTTTCTCGTGCCAGCCAGCTGAAAGAAGGCTCTCCGCTTCACAATATGGAAGAAGTCATGGCACGGCTGAACCGCCAGACGCGTGAAGTCGCGCATGAAAAAGAAGAGGTCGAAGCCCAGCTGAAGAAGGCTGAGGAATTGCGGAACGAACTTAGGACAGAGACGGATGCTTTCTATAAAAAGAAAGACCAGATCTTGGAGAAAACCAGACAAGAAGCGGAGACTATCAAAAGAGATCTTAGAAATCAGTCGGAAGCCATCATCAAAGATCTCAAGAAAAAGGCCTCAGCGATGGCAAAGGATGATCTCCAGCAGCATGTTTCCAAAGTGCGTGGTGCGATCGATGCCATGGCACTCCCCGGAAGAGAAAACCGAAGAAATCCGCTTCCCAAGGAGCAGATCAAAAAAGGCACCTATGTCTATATCGATACGCTGGACAGTGATGGTACCATCACCAAAGTGTCGGGAAATAAGATCACCATCGCCTGCGGTCTGATGCATGTCACCGTGACTCCGGAGCATTGCTTCGAGACGAAGAAACCGGTGAAGAAGGTCAGGAAGCCGGTCAGTCGTCCGTTCGCTACCCGGGGTGCGGCGAGTGTTCGTACCGTTCATACCACGCTCAATGTCATCGGGAAAACAGTCGATGAGGCCGTCCCTGAAGTAGATCGTTTCCTGAATGAATGTTTCATGGCAGGCGTTTCGCCGGTGCAGATTATTCATGGCAAAGGGACCGGCGCACTGCGTCAGGGGATCCAGGAGTATCTTCGTACGCTGAATTTCGTAAAGGAATTCCATGAAGCTGACTATAGAAATGGGGGCGCGGGCGTGACAGAGGTCTTCTTCTGACGGTAGACTGTAAGACAAAGAGGATATGATTTTCTCATCATGGAAGCGTCAAGAAACATAAAAAAGGAGGAAGCCCATCCTTCATTACTGATACCCTAAAAACGAGCCTCTCCGGCTCGTTTTTTGCGTTAAATTTTGCACTGGGTAAAGGAACGTGATAAAATAGGTAAAATATTTTTGTCAGCACGGTTCAGCTTGGCAGACCGTGAGTGAAATGAGGAGGAGTATCGTGGGCGAGCTCAATTTACTGCAGAAGAAAATTATGAAAGACGGCGTCATCAAAGCGGGGAATGTACTCAAGGTCGACAGCTTTCTGAACCATCAGATCGATGTCCCTTTTATTAGTGAACTGGGGAAGGAGTTCAAGAAACTTTTTGGTGACCGCCAGGTGGATAAGATCCTGACCATCGAAGCGTCCGGTATCGGCATTGCCTGCCTCACTGCAGTATATTTCGGCGTTCCGGTCCTCTTCGCCAAAAAGTCCGCAGGCAGCAATATGGATAAGGATGTCTATGCGACCGAAGTGAAGTCCTTCACACATAATAAAGTGAATCATGTCGTAGCCTCCAAGAAATATCTGAATGCCGGTGAACACATCCTCATCATGGATGATTTTCTGGCAAACGGCTGCGCTGTGCAGGGGCTGATCGACCTTGTCAAACAGGCCGGCGGCATCGTAGAAGGTGTCGGTATCTGTATCGAGAAAGGATTTCAGGGCGGCGGTGATGAGCTCCGTGCTTCCGGTATTGATGTGAAATCGTTGGCTATTATCGAAAAGATGGATGCAGAAACAGGCACTATTACTTTTAGATAATGCGCAAAGATGCAACAAAGCAGTGAATTTCTGTAGGGAGTCCAATCATTATTACAGTTAGGAGTGTATTGTGGAAAAAGATCCGATTTATGAACCCAATGGGAAAATCACAATCAGAAAAGCGGTTCCTTTCGGACTGCAGCATGTACTTGCCATGTTCGTGGCCAATATCGCGCCGATCCTCATCGTAGCCGGTGCTGTCAAAATGGATCCGGCGGAGTCGGCGGCACTCGTGCAGTCTGCGATGATCGTAGCCGGCATCGGCTCTCTTCTCCAGCTTTTCCCGATCTGGCGTTTTGGCAGCGGTCTGCCGATCATTATGGGGATCAGCTTCACCTTCGTTTCCGTAGCCTGCATCATCGGTACCAAGTATGGCTATGGTGCAGTCCTTGGTGCTGCGCTCATCGGCGGTATATTGGAAGGTATCCTTGGCCTTGGCGCCTCCTGGTGGAGAAAATTTATCCCGCCGATCGTGTCTGCGTCCGTCGTGACGGCGATCGGTTTCTCCCTGCTTCCCATCGGGGCCAATTCTTTTGGCGGCGGCTTTGGCAATCCAAATTTTGGCGCCCAGAATTACCTGATCGTCGGTAGCATCACGCTTGTCGCCTGCCTTGCGTGGAATCTTAAAGCACACTCTTTCTATAAGCAGCTTTCCGTCCTCTTCGGGCTTGTCGTTGGCTATATCGCCGCGTACTGCTTCGGCATGGTCGATCTATCTCGTCTGACGGAAGTCCCACTTATTTCCCTTCCAGGGATCATGCCGATTTCGTTTGAATTCCATGGAGATGCTATTTTTTCCTTTTTCCTGATTTTCCTCGTCTCTGCCACAGAAACGCTGGGGGATACCAGTGCTCTTGCCATGATGGGGTACGGCCGTCAGGCGACGAGCCGTGAAGTCTCTGGCTCCATCGCGGTCGATGGCTTCGTGAGCTCACTGTCTTCCCTTTTCGGATGCATGCCGATCACATCCTTCAGCCAGAATGTCGGTCTTGTCGCTATGACCAAGGTCGTAAACCGTAAGGCTATCGGATGCGGTGCGGCACTTATGATTCTGGCAGGCATCATCCCTGGCCTCGGCGTCATCCTGGCTTCCCTTCCGGATGCTGTTCTCGGTGGCTGCACGCTCATGATGTTCGGGTCTATCGTTGTCTCCGGTGTCCGTATGCTCGGTGAATGTGGCTACTCGCAGCGAAATATGAGCATCGCTGCGCTTTCTCTCAGCATAGGTCTCGGTTTTACGCAGACCCCGCAGATCTTCCATATCTTCCCAGACCTCTTCCGCAGTGTCTTTGCGGAAAACTGTGTGGCTGTGGTCTTTGTTGTCGCTGTCATTCTGAATCTTGTCTTCCCAAAAGAAGAAAAGGAAAATCTGATTGTAGAATAATCGATTTTAGAAAAGCCGCCTGGTCTTTGTGATCAGCCCCTGTCAAGGTAGACATGGCAAATATCTAAAAAATGATAGCCGTAAATTACATGTTGATGTTTTAGTATCAACATGGGATTTGCGGCATTTTGTTATGCCGTGTATTTCGCTTTGTATTTCTGAATCCGTTATTAGTGAATATTGTCCCAATGCACAGCGCTGCATTGATCCCTTCCATGTGGTTTCCTGGGCTATGGAAGCACTTGAAAAAGTACGGCGCAGAACATTGGCAGCAACAAGTTCTAAAGTTGGACCTTCGGAAAAAAGAAAGCCTGGAAGGCCTAGAAAAGGAGAGAAGGTCGAATCAGCCGCTAAAAAAGCGAAGGCAGTAAAATTCACCAAATTTGCATTGCTCAAGAATCCAGAAAATCTGTCTTCCGTACAGAAAGAACAGGTGGAATTTCTGTCCAAGGCGAATCCCCAATTATATCGGGCATATCTGCTTATCATAATCTTTATGCAGTGGATGCTCTTGGATATGGTGCACATAGTAATTTTAAAAATAAGGGACTGTCAAGTATTTTGTGTAAACTTCCTTGAGCCAGAAACCGGCTAAAACTTATAAGTTGACATTAATATCTTCCATCGTGATGCGGCCTTCAAAATAAATCATGAACTGCTCCAGCATTTGACTCCAATTCCAGTACGTTGGGCGGTTCCCACATTTCCATGTGATCTCTGTCATTGCCAGGTACAGCGTCTTGAAAAGGGCGTCATCGGTAGGAAAGACAACATGGTGTTTTCCTGCCTTTCTTAGCTGCCGGTTGAAGTTTTCTATTGCGTTGGTCGTGTAGATGATCTTCCGAATTTCCGGCGGATATTTAAAGTAGGTAGAGAGCTCTGGCCAACTTTCACGCCACGACTGAACCATTTTGTAATGGCTCTTCTCCCATTTGGCTGCCAGCTGTTCTAACGCATAGTTGGCGGCGTCCTCCGAAGGCGCCTTGTAGATCGCCAGCAGGTCAGGAAAAAAGGCTTTCCATTCTTTGTAACTCAGGAGATTTCAGGTCGTTCTGAGCTGGTGGACAATACAGCGCTGGATGTCTGTCTGCGGGAAAATAGCATGTATGGCTTCCACCATGCCCACCGGTCCATCTACGCAGATAATGCAGATGTCTTCGACTCCGCGGTTGCGAAGTTCTGATAGAATGCCTGTCCAATAGCGGCTTCCTTCTACCTGACAGATCCACATCCCCAAGACCTCTTTCTGCCCGTCAAGACCTATGCCAATGCCCACGTAGACGGCCTTATTAACTACGCGGTTTTCTTGTTGAACCTTGTAGAATGTGGCATCCAGATAAACCACCAGATATTTTTGCTGGAGAGGACGGTTCAGCCACTCTTTAGCAACCGGAAGAATGCAATGAGGGTTCAGTAGAGCGTCTTACTTTTTGTGAGAAAATTAAAAGAGAGTATTGCAATTTAAATCAAATGGTATTAAAATTAAAAGAGATGATTTAATTGTATAGAATTATGACTTTCACTTAACTGTTTTCCCGCCGTATGATAGGGGATGGTTACAATGGAAATGCATATTTGGCCGAATATTCTTCTTGTATCGATAACAATAGGAATAAGTGGCTATATGCCCATACAGGCTGCCGATGATGGTATATTGAACGCGCAGAGGCAGATCCTTCAGCAAAAAGAACAAAATATAGCTTCCAGACTCGGAGTGGAACAATCAGAAGAGTGTCTTCGTCAGGTCATGACGAGAACGCCCTCTGTTGCTATGGGTCTGGAAGCTTTTATTTTGCCAAAGGAAGAGAATAGTTTTCTGATCAAGCACTTCAGTCTGAAGGCGCCTGCTTACGGAGATCGGTTCCAATGGATTAATACCTACCTGTCCCAATTTGATGGACAGCGTATCGGGACGGAAGGGATCAACCGGCTTATGAAAGCCATCAATGGGGAAATTATGAACCGTGGCTATGTGACCACCCGGGTCTATGTGGAAGAACAAGACTTATCAACTGGGAAATTCTATTTCACGCTCCTTCCAGGGATTGTATCAGACATCCGATTCCGGAAAGAGACCTGGGGAACATGGCGGAACGCATCTGCCGTGAGAAAAGGGCGCATCCTGAATATTCGTGCCATCGAGCAGACCGTGGATAATTTCAACAGTGTTCCAGAACAGAAAGCAGACATCAAAATCGAGCCAGGGAAGAATGAGGGGGAAAGCGTTCTTGTTATCGATATAGAGCAGGGAAAACCTTATAAATTTTTCGTTACCTTGGACAACTCCGGTACAAGGGATACAGGGAAAGCCCAGCTGACTGGCGGCCTCCAGCTGTCCAATCCCTTCTCCATCAATGACACTTTCTACGCCAGCTGGAATGAAGATGCCACCTCGTCAGGTGAAAAGAAAGGGACGCGGGCAAACAGCATCTACTATACTGTGCCTTTTGGGGCAGACCGGCTGACCTTCAGCTACAACCGGAACCACTATCACCAGACCGTAGCCTACGCAGTGAATCCATTCATTTCCAGTGGGAAATTCAGCCAGACCTCTCTCACATGGACGCATCTTCTCCAGCGCACGCAGGTGAGCAAAACAGATATGGACATTGGATTTATCCATAAGACGAGGCACAGCTATATCGACGGCACAGAAATCGGGGTGCAGCGACAGAAGACTATGGCCGTTGAAATCGGCGTCAACCACAGGCGCTACTTCGGAGACAGCGTCATTGATGCCCGGCTCGCGTACCGCAGGGGCTTGCCATGGCTGGCGGATCCTGGACCTACAGACGGGCTCCCGGGAGAGGCGACCACCCAGTACAACATGTACATGGGAAACATCAACCTCACGACACCCATCACCCGGTCAGATATCTACAAAGCAGAGTACAATATGAACCTCCGTTTCCAGAAAAGCAACCAGCCTGTATACAGCAGTGAATTTCTTTCCATCGGCGGTTGGTACAGCGTGCGGGGATTCGACGGGGAACAGACCCTTTCCGCGGAAGACGGCGTGATTATGCGAAATGAGATCCGTTTCCCCTTCAAGACGCAGCCGCACCAGATATACCTGGCGCTGGATTACGGAAAAGTTTCCGGTCCGGGGACGAAATACCTGTTGGGAAAAGAACTGTTTGGCGGCGCCATCGGCATGCGGGGACATCTTGGACGCTTTTCCTATGACGCTTTCATCGGCTGGCCGCTGTATAAGCCGGCTGGATTTACCACAGCGTCCCGTACCTATGGCTTTACACTGACGGCAGAAATATAAGGGAATTTACAAAAATTCATAACGCCATATTTTGACGGATATTAGATATACCCTATCATTCCATATCTCGTATTCATTCCCATTTTCTCGGAGGTGCCACGATGAAAACCACCGGTAAAAAACAAAAATGGATCGCCCTTTCTCTTGCGATTGTTCTTCACTTAGAGGTTGTGCTGCCGGTCTATGCGGTGGTCACGCCTTCCAATGGGGCGACAGTAGGGACCGGAGTGAATAATGTGCCGGTGGTTAATATCGTAGCGCCCAATGACAAAGGACTATCCCATAACCAGTTCACAGATCTCAATGTGGGAAAAGAGGGGCTTGTCTTCAATAACGCAGTGCAGAACGCGCAGACGAAGCTCGCCGGGGCGGTGGCAGCCAATGCCACTCTCAATGGAAAACCGGCGGCCCTTATTCTTGCTGAAGTGACAGGCAGCCGGAATACGAACCTGAACGGCCTCATGGAAGTGGCAGGACAGAAAGCAGACCTTGTGATTGCCAATCCCAATGGCATCGTTGGAAATGGATTCGGCTTCATCAATGTGGGACGCGCCGTCCTTACCACAGGAAAGCCGGTCATCACAAATGGCCGCCTGGATCGTTTTGATGTACAGAAAGGGACTGTCGAAATCGCAGGGACTGGCAATAGCCCCTATGACAGCGATGGAAATACGATTTATGACACGGTGAATAAACTGGACATCTATGCAGCTGCCGCGAAAATTAATGGGGAACTCTGGGCGAAAGACCGCATGCATGTGGTTACGGGAAAGAACAGCGTCACCTATGACACCAGCGAAGCGGCACGTTCTTTTGAAGCCTCCGGTACCGATGTATCCCTTGATGTAGGCGCGCTCGGAGGTATGTATGCGGGGAAGATCTTCCTCGTGGGGACCAATAAAGGCCTTGGCGTCAACATATCGGGCAATATTCACGCAGATGACGAACTCCATATCACAAACAATGGGAAAATTGTATTCCAGAAGGGAAATCTTGTGGAAGAAACCAAAGAGGGAGAAAATGTATCCTACTATACCGGCAATGTCTACTCTGGCGGCATCATGGATATTGATGCCAATGAGTCAGACATACAAAATGAAATAGCCGTATCCGCCAGCGGAAGCATCAATATCACGGCAGGCGGGAAACTGACCAATAGCGGCAGAATTATTGCTGGGGAGTCCTATGAGACGAATGAGGGAAGCGGCATCTTCGAACGCAAGGATGCCAATCTCACCATCAAGGCAGCTGAACTCGAAAATGTGAGAGGCATTCCAAAAGAAAATGAATCAGGTACCGGCCTCATGGGTGGTGTGCTGGACGCGTCTAATACACTGATAGCGACGATTACTGGCAATGCGACTGTGGGAGGGCAGATTTCCGCGGTCAATGACATTCATCTGTTTGCAAAAGATATGAATGTGACCGGCTCTGTGTATACAGAAAAAGGAGAACTCCATCTATCTGGTACAAAGGTCAAATATAATAAGGAAAACCTGGAAGCAAAAGACGAAGGAAGCATCCATATCACAGAAACCGATCCAGACCAGCCGGTGACGCCACCCGCTCCGGAGCCGCCGAGAAAGGCGGATGAACTGGCGACGCCGGATCTTCCCGGTACCGCGGGGACGGCAGCCACGAAGGTAGAAAACAAAGCAGATGACAGTACACTGGCTCTTACTGCCGACGACAGTGCGGATGGGAAATACAAACCAATTATCGACCATACGGCAAGCGGCATCGATCTCGTACAGATCGCCGAAGCCAATGCAAACGGCGTTTCCCGGAACCTCTACACAGATTTCAATATCAAATCCACTGGCCTCATCCTGAATAACGCGTCGAAATACGCCAAGACGGAACTGGGCGGATACATCGATAGAAATATGCGCATCGCCGGCAATGGGGCGCGGATCATCCTGAATGAAGTGACGAGTTCCCATGCCAGCACCCTGCAGGGATTCCTCGAAGTGGCAGGAAATAAAGCGAGCGTAGTCATTGCCAATGCAAATGGCATTTCCATAAACGGCGTGGGATTCATCAATACAGAGGCAGCGACCATCGCCGCGGGAAGCACCGTCCAATGGGCAGAGGGGACAATGTCCTACAGCAAGAATAAAGGACAGATCCATATCACCGGGGATGGCCTCGACGGTACGGCTGTAAGCACGCTCTCCCTCGTCGGGAACCATATAACCAACAACGCCAGCGAAATCTACGGAAATACCCTTGTTATTTCTGCTGACGGCACACTCTCCAATACGGGAAAAACAGGAGCGAAAAATGACCTGTCTCTTACTGCGGGGAACGTGGAGAATGCGGCAGAAGGCGTCATAGAAGCAGGAAGAAATCTCACGGCTGGAGTCACTGGTGGGATCCACCAGGATAAAGCTTCCATCAAAGCAGGGAACGCAATGAATATCACCGCAGGGTCCCTTTCCCAGGAAGGAGAAAGCCTGCTTTCCGCAGGGAAGGAAATGGACCTCTCCGTCAATGAAAGCATGACCAATAACCAATCCACCATTCTTTCATCAGGAAATATGGTCATTCACGCAGGGAGCCTGACCAATACAAATAGCGCCCTGCTGCAGGCGGGCGGAA
>OIYO01000676.1_pt1 | contig 25413 bp, 21 predicted proteins | sample 1588191 | NCBI WGS metagenome assembly OIYO01 (sample SAMN03283275) | human gut metagenome | biome: human-associated habitat; material: feces | host: Homo sapiens | place: Peru | collected 2012 | reverse complement strand
GGAACTCAGACATCTTAAAAGCGGAACCGACGTAAGGGGTACGGCGGTCGGTGAAAACGCTGATCTTACGATTGAAGCCGTATCGAAAATCACCTCCGCGTTTGTCGGCTTCACATCTGAAAAACTCGGCAAATCCCCCGAAAACATGACGGTAAGCGTAGGTCACGACCCGCGTATTTCGTCCGAGAGCATTAAGAACGAGGTTATAAAGGTTCTGCTCTCGCACGGCGTACACGTTCTCGACTGCTCGCTTTCGTCGACTCCCGCAATGTTCATGACAACCGTTAAGCTTTCGTGCGACGCGGCTGTTCAGATAACGGCGAGTCATCACCCTTATGATAAAAACGGACTTAAATTTTTCACCCGCGAGGGCGGTTTCGAGTCCGAAGATATTGTTGATATATTAAATTCTGCGGAGAATATTCCGGTATTCGGAGAAAAAAAAGGCGTACTCGAAAAAGTTGATTTTATGTCGGAGTACAGTGAAATTCTCTGCGATATGATTAAAAACGGGGTAAACGCTCCCGATTTTGAGCATCCGTTAAGGGGCTTTAAAATTGCTGTCGACGCGGGCAACGGAGCAGGCGGTTTTTATGCGTATAAGGTGTTAAAGCCTTTGGGCGCGGACGTTTCGGGCAGCAGATATCTCGACCCTGACGGCATGTTCCCGAATCATATTCCCAATCCCGAAAATAAAAAGGCTATGGATTCGATTTCCGAAGCCGTTACCGAGTCAAAGTCGGACCTCGGCGTTATATTCGACACCGACGTTGACCGCGCGGCGTGCGTGGATTCGGACGGCAGGGAGATAAACAGGAACAGGCTTATCGCGCTTTCGAGCGTTATCGCGCTTGAAAACAACCCCGGCGGTACAATTGTCACCGACTCCGTTACGAGCGACGGGTTAAAGGAATTTATAGAGAAAACGCTCGGCGGAGTTCATCACCGCTTTAAGCGCGGATATAAAAACGTTATAAACGAGGCGATCCGCCTTAACAACGAGGGTATAAACTGCCCGCTCGCAATCGAAACCTCGGGTCACGCCGCTTTAAGGGAGAATTATTTTCTCGACGACGGCGCGTATCTTATTACGAAGATTATAATTCTGACAGCGAAGCTTCGAAACGGGGGAAAGACTCTCAACAGTCTTATTTCCTCTCTTAAGGAGCCTGTGGAAGAGGCGGAATACAGGTTTAAAATACTCGACCCAGACTTTAAAGCCTACGGAAACAATGTTATCGATTCTCTTTTCGAATACGCGAAGTCCCGCGAGGGCTGGCGCGTTGCCGACGATAACAGAGAGGGTATAAGAATCTCGCTTGACAAAGAGCACGGAAACGGCTGGATGCTTTTGAGATTAAGCGTTCACGACCCGATTCTGCCGTTTAATATCGAGAGCGATTCAATAGGCGGAGCCGATAAAATATTAAACGAATTCAAACCGTTTATCTCGCGTTTTGATAAGCTCGATATAAGTTCAATTGAATAACAATTCCGTATGCGGATTAAAAAAATATTTTTTTCGGAGGAAAAATTTATGGCAGACAACATTCTTGACCGTTTCAAGGAAAATACCGAAGAGACGGTTGTTGATGACAACGGCAAAAAGATAAAGGTCGGTATTATCGGCACGGGCTGGATTGCGGAGGCTCATGTTCTTAACTATCTTAAGTGTCCCGACGTTGAAATCGTTGCGGCAGCTGATCTTATCGACGGCAAGGCGGAGAAATTCTGCAAGGCAAACGGCATTGAGGGCGTTCGTCTCTACCCCGATCACAAGTCGATGATTGACAATGAGGAGCTTGACGCGGTCAGCGTTTGTACATACAACAGAACGCACGCGCAGTGCTCGATTTACGCTCTCGAACACGGCGTAAACGTTCTTCTCGAGAAGCCCATGTGCGTAACTCTCGACGAGGCTGTCGCTATCTGCAAAGCGGAGAAGAAGAGCGGAAAAATTCTCTCGATCGGCTTCCAGCCCAGATTCGACGAGAATATGAAGATGCTCAAAAAGGTCGTTGAGACAGGCGAGCTCGGCGATATTTACTATATTCAGACAGGCGGCGGCAGACGACGCGGAATTCCGACGCCCTACGGCACCTCGTTCATCGAGGACGAGACTGCGGGACTCGGCGCGCTCGCGGATATCGGATGCTATTCGCTCGACATGGTTCTTAACGCCGTAGGCTATCCCAAGCCGCTGACCGTTTCGGGCTATACCTCCGACTTCTTCGGCAAGGATCCCGTAACGTATCCGAATCATCCCGAATATGCAGAGAAGTTCGGAGTCGACGACTTCGCGGCGGCATTCATACGTCTTGAGGGCGGAATCGTTCTTGACTTCCGTATCGCGTGGGCAATGAATCTCGACACCCCGGGCGACACGATTATTCTCGGTAAAAAGGCGGGACTCCGCATCCCCTCGACAGAGTGCTGGAACGGCAGTATCGGCGGATCGCTTAAGATTTACAGAACCATCGCCGGCAGCGACGTTGAGACCGAAATCCCCGAGAGAGACAACGGCGAGGACAATTTCTATAAGAAGATAAGACTTTTCGTAGACGCTGTCAAGTACGGCAGACCCGCACCCGTTCCGTCGTCGCAGATTCTCTACAACCAGGCGATTATCGACGGTATCGCAAGAAGCGCGAAGCTCGGCAGAGAGGTTGAAATCAACATCCCCGAGATATGATAACGGGGTAAAACACAGCGAATATACAGCCGCGGACGGGATTTTTACTCCCGCCCGCGGTGTTTTACGTTAAAAAACGGCAAAAAACATGTTGTAATTGGTTTTTAAATATGGTAACATAAAAAAGGAGATAAAACTCTCTATTTAATCTAACTATGCCAAGATATAACAAATTCGGACGCATTGTTATTGACGACGCCCGGATCGATGAAACCTGCAGTGCTTATTTTAAATGGAAAGACCTGAATACTTACATTTCAAATAACAGTCACAGAGGCATTAATATGCCCGATGCAATCAGCGAACCTATAGGCTGTTATTGTTTGGGGTTTGAATGGAACAGAGGAGAAGAAATCGGGGACGCGACAGACCCTGAAAACGGCAGAAAAATTGAATTTAAAGCTACCTCCCGTTTTGACGGGGACTTATCATCATTCGGACCTAAGTGTCAGTTTGACGACTTGGTTTTTCTCCGTTTTAATCTTAATGACAATCTTCTCTATATTTACGATCTTAAAATAAATTCGGATGATTTCGGAGCTTATCCGGCAAATAAAACACAGACGATTCAGGAGCAGAAAGATCAGGGCAGAAGACCGCATGTCAGTCTGCAGAAATTGTTTGTTGAAGATAAAAATTTAGAGCCGGACATTGTTTTCGATATCAGAAGATGTAAAATTATTAAAGATAACAGATAATTTAGAATTTAACTAAGGAGGCAGAGAGTTTTATCTCTGCTTTTCGGCGGTTTAAAGTTTGCGGCGCGCTGCATTTTTAAGCTTTTTTCAGACGGAGGACTTTTTATGCTAAGATGTGCTTCTTTTTTTGCCGGAGTCGGCGGTATCGATAAAGGTTTTGAACAAACCGGTTTTTTCAAAACATTGTACGCAAATGAATTTGACCGATATCCGGCCGCTACGTTTCAGTGTAATTTTGAAATTGGCGTTGACTGCCGGGATATACATGAGGTGAAAAGTTCCGAGATTCCAGATTTCGATGTAATGCTTGCCGGTTTTCCGTGTCAGGCGTTCAGTATCGCAGGTTACAGAAAGGGCTTCAAGGATGAAAAAGGCCGGGGAACTCTTTTTTTTGAATTAGTCAGAATTATAAAGGACAAACAGCCCCAGATCGTATTTCTTGAAAACGTAAAAAATCTTGTCAGCCATGACGGAGGAAATACGTTCAGAGTTATAATAGACGAGCTTGAAAAGGAGCATTATTTCGTAAAAAAAGACGTTTTAAATGCGATGGAATACGGAAATACCCCGCAGAACAGAGAAAGAATTTATATTACGGCATTTAAGAATAAGGAAGTATATAAAAATTTTGAGTTTCCTATGCCTGTAAAGCTGACAAAAAAGCTTGATGATATTATTGATTTTGAAAATAAATATGATGACAAATATTATTATACAAAAGGCAAGTACAAGGGTGATATCTACGAACAGCTGGCGGCCTCTATTGACGACGACAGAGCCGTATATCAGTGGAGACGAAAATATGTTAGAAAAAATAAAAGCGGAGTCGTTCCGACTTTGACTGCAAATCAGGGAGAGGGCGGACATAATGTCTGTATTATAAAAACAAAATACGGAATCAGAAAAATGACTCCGCACGAATGTTTTAACGCGCAGGGATTTCCTAAGGATTTTAAACTTCCGGAAAATATGAGCGACGGCAGACTGTATAAGCAGGCCGGTAATTCCGTATGCGTATCGGTAATTTACCGCATAGCTGAAAATATAAAAAAAGCATATGTTGAATCAGAAAAATGATTTTAAAATTCGATGTTTATGGAAAATGAAACAAAACGAATCTGCAGTTTGTTTGCCGGAATCGGAGGAATTGATCTCGGATTTAAGCAGGCAGGGTTTGAGACGGTTTACTCAAATGAGATTGATTTGGCTGCCTGCAGAACTTACAGACATAACTTCAAAAATACAGAATCGGTGCATGCCGATATAAAAACAGTAATACCGGATGATGTCCCCGATTTTGATATTCTGACAGCGGGTTTTCCTTGCCAACCATTTTCGATTGCGGGGCTAAAAAAAGGATTCAATGACCCTCGCGGCAATCTGTTTTTCGAGATTTCGAGATTTATAGATAAAAAAAGACCGCAGATTATTTTTCTTGAAAACGTTGCGAATTTGATTGAACACGACAACGGCAGAACTTTTTTAGTTATATATTCAACGCTTGCTCAATTCGGTTATGCCGTTAAATATAAAGTTATGCAGGCCTCGGAATACGGAAATCTTCCGCAGACGAGAAACAGAATTTATATTGCGGCGTTTAGCGATTTTGAAAATTGCAGAATGTTTAAATTCCCGGAAAAAACCGAACTTACCGTCGGAATAAATGATATAATACATAGACATATTAAGCAGAACGATGTTTATTATTATTCGTCCGATTCATCTTTTTATAAAAAGTACAATTCCTCGGTTTTTGATAACTATTCTGTATTTCAGCCGAGAGACAGCGGATTACGAAGAATAAAAAACGGAATGTGTCCGACTCTTACCGCAAATATGGGTACATACCCGGACAGAGTTCCCGTTGTAAGAGACGATTTCGGACTAAGAAAGCTGACGTTGAGAGAATGTCTTGATTTTCAGGGATTTCCTGCGGACTTTTATTTCCCGAACAGCATTACGATTAATGACGCATATAAACAAATCGGGAATTCGGTATGCGTTCCGGTTATCAGAAGAATCGCAGAAAATATAAAACAGATTTTGTAAATTAAAGAAATGGATAATCAAACAAAAGAAGTAAGAAGCTATAACATGTCAAGAATAAAAAGCTCGGATACAAAGCCGGAAGTGATTGTCCGCAGATTTTTATTCTCAAAAGGACTCAGATACAGAAAGAATGACAAAAAGCTTCCCGGCAAGCCCGATATTGTGCTGCCTAGGTATAAAACGGCTGTTTTTGTAAACGGCTGTTTCTGGCATGCACACTCATGCTGTTATTTTGTTAAGCCAAAATCAAATACAGAATACTGGAATAAGAAAATCAGTAATAATGTACGCAGAGATGAGCTTATTTACAGCGATCTTAGGGCTTTAGGCTGGAATGTTCTGATTATATGGGAATGTGAATTAAAAAAGGAGAATAGAGAAAACACGCTTGAATATTTGTATTATAATATTCTTCGTAATATAAAAGAGTAAAAACGAAGTCAGAAAAAACTGCACTTCGTTTTTAGATTATCAGAATGTGTTTCGGATGTGATGATATGGATATTGAAATTATCGGCGGAAAATTCGCCGTGTGCAAGGTTTCGGATTTTTCGCCTGTCGATTTAAGCGAGCCTTTTGTTTTTGTTTCAAAGACCGACCGTGAAAATTCGCTCGTCTGCCCGATTGAGAAAATTCCCGCGAACGCGGTCAGTGTTGAAAAGACATGGCGGGCGTTCAGAATTGCGGGTGCGCTCGATTTTTCGCTTATCGGGATACTGTCGGCGGTTTCGTCGGTTCTTGCCGGGAATAAAATCGGCATTTTCGCCGTATCGACGTACGACACGGACTATATTTTTACGAAAGAAGAAAATTTTGATTCCGCGCTTAAAGCGCTTAAAAACGCGGGATGTAATATAATAAAAAATAAATTCTGACATCATATTTTACCGTGGGTGTGTCGTTTTTCACATTTCGTTTTTTGTAAAATAATTTAATTATAATTCATAAAAAATATTGTAATTACTTGTAATTTTTGTTATTGTTGAGTTAAACTAAAATATTTCGGAGGTTTCACCATGGGCAGATGTTATTCATGCGGTCAGCCTGTACCCGGCGATATGCAGATGCAGTTATGCGAAAAATGCAAAGGAAAACAGAGGGAAAAGCAAGCGCAGAACCTTAACAAGGTCGTTTACGCCCGCGCGAAATTCTACTGCTCGGGCTGCGGAAAGCTGATAAGACAGTCGGAATCTGAGAGAATTTCCGTCTCTCCTACTATGAAGCCCGACGCGGACGGTTACTATCATGTCGGCGAATACTGCTCAGACTGCGCGGTTGAGACTGCGAAAAAGGCGGTCAAAACCGGCGGTAAATTTTTAAAATTCATAATCGTTATATTTATAATCGGCGGTCTCGTTTACGGTGGGGGAAAGCTCTTTAACAAGGGCGTTCTCGGTACGAATTCGCTTGTTCAAAAGGCGTTTGACAAGAAGCTGTCGGCGTTCGAATCCGACGGCGCGGTTATTAAAAACGTCGAGGATGAAAACGCTCCGGGCGTGACCGTCATAGGATTTCTGCACGACGCGATCGACGCCGACGATTACCATGTCTATCTTTATAACGATTCGGGAACGGCGGAGGTTCAGAAGAGTACGAACGCACTCGTAACCGATTACTGTTTTAAATTTGATGACGGCTTCGGTCAGACTCTCGGCGGAAAAACGCTTGCAATGGATTCACAATACATTTACGACGTTGACGAAAAGACAGCCTACGCCTCTTCGAGTTACGAATACTCGCTTTATAAAGAGCTTCTCGACGCGTATCTTGCCGAAAATGTATGCGCAAAACATACATTTAACCGCCAGGACACGCTAAAAACGGACGGCGATTCTTACATCGACGTGCTTTACGGCGACGACGCGACCCTTTACGTTGACTGGAGCGACGGCAAATATTACGAAAAGGCGGACGACAGCTTTATTTACGTGATATTCTCCGAATCGGGCAAGGGACACGATAATATGAGCAAGCCGAAGATAAGTGATTGCAAGGTTGTGGAGTAACGGGGGAATGTAAAAAAGCCCGGACCGAAAAAAAATATGAAAGCCGAATGTTTTGCTATCCCCGGAAGGTCGGCTGCAAATTTATTCTTTTTAAACTTAAACAATATATGAAAGGGAATACATGTTCACGAAAGGAAGAGTTATTAATGATAGAAAACGCGCTCGAAAGAAAAAATGTATCTTTTAAAGTAAAAATCGGCGTTAAATCGGGAATTGCAATTTCCGTTATCGCCCTTGCGGTCGTTCTGCCTCAGCTTGCTCACCTCATATTCGGCGAGAGCGCGGGCGTAACGCTCCTGCCCATGTATCTGCCCGTGCTGCTCGGCGGATGTCTGCTCGGCTCATACTGGGGTATCGGCGTAGGAATGCTCGCGCCTTTATTCAGTTACCTCATAACAAGCGCGTTCGGTTCGGCAATGCCCGCCGCCGCGAGACTCCCGTTCATGATGGCGGAGCTTACCGTTTTCGCCGTCGTATCGGGACTGTTCTCGAAAGCGATCGCAAAAAATAAATTCCTCGCCTTCCCTGCGGTAATCACCGCAGAAATCCTCGGCAGAGGAACGTTCCTCGCGCTCGTCGCTCTCTTCGCTTCGAAAACTCCGTTCACCGTTCCGATGATCTGGGGTCAGATCAAAACCGGTCGGATCGGCCTTGCCGCCCAGGCATTGATCGTCCCGCTTGTCGTCATTCTTTTGAGCGATAAATTGAATAAGAAAGCGGAGTAAAACAGCAGGATGACCTATATTCCGATTTATTACATTATGTTTTTTAATCTAAACGAAAAAAACGGCTGTGTGAATTGACAAACGGTTTTTTTAGTGATAAAATACGATTCATAGCAGAGCAATGACGTTCGTTCCGAGGGGATAACAGCCCCTCGGAACGAACTTTTTTATTTGCCGCACAAATACTCTGTACTTTTTATACCAAACAAGAATCGGTGATACCTATGTTACTTGAGGGACAGGTCAGGATTCCGTCGGGGTGCGCGATATCCGCGATGATTTCACGCAACGGAAACAAAATGACCGGTGAGAAAATAATCAAAAGCATGATTCCCATGCACGACCGTTCGAACGGACTCGGAGGAGGATTCGCAGGCTACGGAATTTACCCGGACTACGCGGAATTTTACGCGCTTCATATATTCTACACGGACAACGAGTCAAGAGTCGAATGCGAGCGGTTTTTAAAGGACAGCTTCGAAATCGTCAAGGCCGAGAACATTCCGATACGAAAGCTTCCCGAAATTACGGACGTTCCTCTTATATGGCGGTATTTCGTCGCTCCGCTGTCGTCGGTGCTGTCGAGATTACAGCTTGACGAAAAGGAATACGCCGCGCGCACGGTCATGAATATAAACACGCGTTTCGAGGGTGCGTACGTGTTCTCCTCGGGCAAGAATATGGGCGTGTTCAAGGCTGTCGGCTTCCCCGAGGACGTCGGCAGATTCTATAGACTTGAGGAGTATTCCGCCTACTCATGGACGGCGCACGGCAGGTACCCGACAAACACGCCCGGCTGGTGGGGCGGAGCGCATCCGTTCGCACTGCTCGACTATTCGATAGTCCACAACGGCGAGATATCCTCCTACGACGCGAACCGCCGTTATGTCGAGATGTTCGGCTACAAATGCACATTGCAGACCGACACCGAGGTTATAACCTATATTGCCGACTACCTTTTAAGACGGCAGGGACTGACGCTCGAGGAAACAGCCTCGGTTATCGCCGCTCCGTTCTGGAGCACGATTGAGTCAAGACCTCCGCTTGAAGCCGATCAGTTAAGCTATTTAAGAAAAATCTATCCCGGACTTCTTATAACAGGTCCGTTTTCGATAATTCTCGGATTCGAGGGCGGACTCATGGCTTTAAACGACAGGCTGAAGCTCCGCTCCATGGTCGTCGGCGAAAAGGACGATATGGTTTACATTGCAAGCGAGGAATCCGCAATCCGCGCAGTCGAGCCCGACGTCAGAAGCATCCGCGCGCCGATGGGCGGAGAGCCCGTTATCGTCAAAGTAAAGGAGGGCGCGTACTGATGGGACTTGATTATATTATCCCCGAATATGAGGTTGTAAGAAACCGCGAACGCTGTACCTCGTGCCGTATATGCGTAAATCAGTGCTCGAACGGCGTACATATATTCGATTCGAAAACAGGGCTTATGAAGTCGGACGAATCAAAATGCGTCGACTGCTTAAGATGCGTTTCGTTCTGTCCCGAACACGCTTTGAAAATCATAAAAAACGACTGCACGTTTAAAGAAAACGCAAACTGGACAGAGAGCGCGGTAAACGAAATTTATAAACAGGCGAGCAGCGGCGGAGTTCTTCTCTCGTCCATGGGAAACCCGAACCCCGCGCCCGTCTATTTTGACAGAATATTAATAAACGCTTCACAGGTCACAAATCCCCCGATAGATCCGCTGAGAGAACCGATGGAGACAAAAGTATTCTTAGGCAAGAAGCCGTCGAATATAAAACGCCGTCCCGACGGAAGGCTCGACACGTCGCTTTCCCCCCAGCTCGAACTCTCCATGCCGATAATGTTCTCTGCAATGAGCTACGGCTCGATAAGCTACAACGCGCACGAAGCGCTGGCGAGAGCCGCCAAAGACTTGGGAATATTATATAATACCGGCGAGGGCGGACTGCACGAGGATTTCTACATCTACGGCGAAAACACGGTCGTACAGGTCGCCTCGGGACGCTTCGGCGTTCATGAGAAGTATTTAAACGCGGGCGCGGCTATCGAAATTAAAATGGGACAGGGCGCAAAGCCCGGTATAGGCGGACATCTGCCCGGCGCGAAAATCGTCGGCGACGTTTCGAGGACGAGAATGATTCCCGAGGGGTCAGACGCGATCTCACCCGCTCCGCATCACGATATATATTCAATCGAGGATTTAAGACAGCTCGTTTATTCATTAAAAGAAGCTACGAATTATAAAAAGCCGGTCATTGTAAAGGTCGCCGCAGTTCACAATATCGCCGCCATTGCAAGCGGAATAGCTCGAAGCGGAGCGGATATAATTGCAATCGACGGCTTCAGAGGAGGTACGGGAGCCGCGCCGACGAGAATCAGGGACAACGTGGGAATTCCCATTGAGCTTGCGCTGGCATCAGTCGACAAGAGACTGCGCGACGAGGGCATCAGAAACAGCGTGTCGCTGATAGCCGGTGGCAGTATACGTTCGTCGGCAGACGTTGTAAAAGCCGTCGCGCTCGGAGCCGACGCGTGCTACATCGCGACCGCCGCGCTCGCAGCGATGGGATGTCACCTGTGCCGGAAATGTCAGACCGGCAACTGTAACTGGGGCATAGCCACGCAGAAGCCCGAGCTTGTAAAAAGGCTCGACCCGGACGTATCGGCGCAGAGACTTGTAAATCTGCTGACCGCGTGGAGGCACGAGATAATGGAGCTGATGGGCGGAATGGGTATAAATTCGATTGAGGCTCTGCGCGGAAACCGGCTTATGTTAAGAGGAGTCGGAATGACGGAAAAGGAGCTCGAAATTTTGGGCATTTCGCACGCGGGAGAATAAAATTGTTTTTGATATGCATACTTGACAACGGTATGCTTTACGGCGTAAAATGTTATACGGAGTTAAGTTTTTTTAATTTTGCCCCGTATTCACAGCCGTAACGACGGAGGATACGGAATATGACTGTTATAGACGCAAAAGGACTTGATTTTACACAGCTGAACGAGGCTCTGAGAAAATCCGATTCGGACTGTAAAATAATCGACTGTCTCGGTCAGCGGTTCATCGCCGCCGGCATGAGCGATATAAGGCTTTCGATATACGGAATTCCCGGGAACGCGCTCGGCGCATATCTTACGGGAGCCGACATAACCGTAAATTCGAACGCACAGGACGCTGTCGGCGACACAATGAACGGCGGACGGATAGTGATTCACGGCAACGTCGGCGACGCGGCGGGCTACGCGATGCGCGGAGGCGAAATTTTCGTCAGAGGCAACGCCGGTTACAGAGCCGGAATTCACATGAAGGCGTATAAAGAAAAAATCCCCGTAATCGTAATCGGGGGCAGAGCCGGAAGCTTTTTAGGCGAGTACCAGGCAGGCGGACTGATTATAGTTCTCGGCTTGAACGACGACAATAAGCCGATAGTCGGCAATTTCCCCTGCACGGGTATGCACGGCGGAAAAATGATTCTGCGCGGAGACTGCAAAAATATTAAATTTCCCCGTCAGACCTCGCAGGAAAAGGCTCGAGAAGCAGAGATTGAATTAATTAAACCCTATATAAAGAAATACTGCGAGCTGTTCGGCGAGAATTACGATAAATTAATAAACGACGAATACACGCTCGTCACGCCCGACTCGAAAAATCCGTACAAGCAGATGTACGTTGCAAATTAAAATTTAATTTTTGAAACGATGAATAAAGCAGGTTAATTTACGCTTATATATTTGGGAGGATAAAAAAATGACGAAGTATATTTTTGTTACCGGAGGCGTTGTCTCCGGTCTCGGAAAAGGAATTACCGCGGCGTCACTGGGCAGACTGCTCAAGTCAAGGGGACTTAAAGTCGCGGCGCAGAAGCTCGACCCGTACATAAACGTCGACCCCGGCACCATGAGCCCGTATCAGCACGGCGAGGTTTACGTTACCGAGGACGGCGCGGAAACCGACCTCGACCTCGGGCACTACGAGAGATTCATCGACGAGAATCTGAACAGATTTTCGAATCTTACGACCGGCAAGGTCTACTGGAATGTCCTTAATAAGGAGAGACGCGGAGAATATCTCGGCTCTACGGTTCAGGTTATCCCCCATATTACGAATGAAATAAAGGAATTCGTTTACAGAGTCGGCAGACAGACCGACGCCGACGTCGTTATCACCGAAATCGGAGGAACGATAGGAGATATCGAATCCCAGCCGTTCCTCGAGGCAGTCAGACAGATATCTCTTGAAGTCGGCAGAGAGAACAGCCTGTTTATTCACGTTACGCTCGTTCCGTTTTTAAGCGGTTCGGACGAACACAAGTCAAAGCCCACCCAGCACTCGGTCAAGGAGCTTCAGGGAATGGGAATCAACCCGAATATAATAGTATTAAGATGCGACGAGCCCTTAGAGGATTCTATATTCAAGAAAATATCGCTTTTCTGCAACGTTAAGCCCGACTGCGTTATCGAGAATATAACGCTTCCGTTTTTGTATGAGGCTCCTCTCATGCTCGAAAAGGCGAATTTCTCATCTGTCGTCTGCCGTGAGTTAGACATTGACGCGCCCGCGCCCGATCTTGCGGAGTGGACGGATATGGTTGAGAGAATCAAGAACAGAGACGACCATGTTAAAATCGGACTTGTCGGCAAGTACGTTCAGCTTCACGACGCGTACCTGTCCGTTGCGGAGGCAATGCGCCACGCGGGCTACACGCTCAACACTCACATTGACATAGAGTGGATAGATTCGGAGACGATTACGAACGACAATTACACGTCCGTTCTCGGCGGTCTTGACGGAATCATCGTCCCCGGCGGATTCGGAGGCAGAGGAATCGACGGAATGATTCTTGCCGCAAAATTTGCAAGAGAGACGGATATCCCCTACTTCGGCATTTGCCTCGGCATGCAGATTGCCGTTATCGAATACACGAGAAACGTATGCGGTATCCCCGACGCGAATTCGGGCGAATTCGACGAGCTCGGCAAGCACAAGGTCATCGACTTCATGCCCGGACAGAGCAACGATATCGACAAGGGCGGTACATTGAGACTCGGCGCGTATCCCTGCGTTATCAAAGAGGGTACGACAATGGAGCGCTGTTATAATTCGAATAATATTTCCGAACGCCACCGTCACCGTTATGAATTCAATAACGATTACCGCGAGATTCTGACGTCAGACGGACTGACACTTTCGGGACTTTCGCCCGACGGCAGACTCGTAGAGACGGTCGAGATTACAGACAGAGATTTCTACGTCGGAGTCCAGTATCACCCCGAGTTTAAGTCTCGTCCCAATAAGGCGCACCCGCTGTTCAAGGGCTTTATAGCAGCCGCGCTCAAGCACGCAAAAAAATAATTCTTATACGTAAATTATTTTTTCGGTGATATGTGTGCAGAAGTCAGTGAGCGGAAATGATTTTGTTCGGATTCTGATGATAATTAAATTGAAATTATTGTAAAAACTTTCTGTCTTTACCTGCATAAACAGCTTATGTTTTAAAATGATTTGAATTATTGTTCAAGAGGAGAAAACATGAAATTTACAAAAATGCACGGGCTCGGAAACGATTATCTTTACGTATATTCGACCGAGGAACCGAAAAATCCCGAAGAGCTTTCGATTAAGCTTTCCGAACGTCATTTCGGCGCGGGAAGCGACGGTATGATATGGATTCTGCCGTCAAAAACCGCAGACTTTAAAATGCGTATTTTCAACGCCGACGGAAGCGAGGCAATGATGTGCGGAAACGGTATCAGATGTGTGGGCAAATACGTCTACGACAAGGGATATACCGATAAAACCGAAATCACGGTAGAGACGCTTTCGGGCATTAAAATTCTTAAATTAAACGTCGAAAACGGCAGGGTTTCGTCAGTCAGGGTCGACATGGGCAAAGCCGTTGTCGGCAAAAAGAATAAAATTGAGGTTCTCGGCGAAACCGTCGAATACGTACCCGTTTCAATGGGCAATCCTCACGCTGTCGTATTTGTCGAAAACGCAGAAAACGCTCCGCTTACAACGACGGGTTCGGCTATGGAGAGACACGACGCCTTCCCCGGCGGAGTCAACGTCGAATTCGTAAGCGTTATAAATAAAAATAAAATCCGAATGAGAGTCTGGGAGCGCGGAAGCGGTATCACCATGGCGTGCGGAACAGGCGCGTGCGCGTCCGTTTCGGCGGCTGTCAGTCTCGGCTTCTGCCCGGCTGACGAGGATGTTGAGGTCGTGCTCGACGGCGGTTCGCTGTTTATAAGCGTTTCGTCAGATTATTCGGTAACAATGACAGGCCCCGCCGCCATGATTTACGAAGGAGAGACCGTAGATGATTAAACCAAACAGGCATTATTCAGAGCTTAAAAGCTCATATCTTTTCTACAATATCGCGCAGAAAACAAAGGCGTATACGGATTCAAACCCCGGAACACATTTATTAAGACTCGGTATAGGCGACGTTACGCTTCCGCTTTGTAATGAGGTTATCGCCGCGCTTCACAAGGCTGTCGACGATCAGGCGGACAAATCGACTTTTCACGGTTATATGCCCGAATGCGGAGCCGATTTTTACAAGGACGCCGTTCAGAATTATTATAAATCAAGAGGAATCGACCTCGAAAACGACGAGGTATTCGTATCCTCCGGAGCAAGCGACGAACTGGGCGATATCCTCGACTTATTCGATTCGGACAACACTACGCTCATAATGGAGCCCGCATACCCCGCGTATGTCGACGCAAATATTATAGCGGGTCATAAGATAATCCACTTCCCCTCCGACGCATCGGTAGGCTTCGCACCCGTTCCCGATAAGGACGTTAAGGCGGATTTGATTTATATCTGCTCGCCCAACAACCCGACGGGCGCGGTATTTACGAAAGAAAAGCTCAGACTTTGGGTCGACTACGCGAACGAAAACGGCTCGATTATCATTTTCGACGCGGCATACGAGGCGTTTATCGAGGAGGAGGGACTTCCTCACAGCATTTACGAAATCGAGGGAAGCCGTACCTGCGCTATCGAGATAAGCTCGCTTTCAAAGACTGCGGGATTTACCGGCACGAGATGCGGATATACGGTTATTCCGAAAACGCTCGAACGCGAGGGAATGAATTTCAACGCCATGTGGGTACGCAACCGCACGACTAAGACTAACGGCGTTTCGTACATTCTCCAGCGCGGCGGCGCGTCTGTATTTACAGAAAACGGACTTAAAGAAATTCACGAAAACATAGCCGTTTACAAGCGCAACGCGAAGGTGCTGATGGACGCTCTCGACGAGCTCGGAATATGGTACTGCGGCGGCAAAAACGCGCCGTATATCTGGTTCAGATGCCCCGGCAATATGTCAAGCTGGGAGATGTTCGATTTGCTTTTGAACAAGGCGCAGATCGTCGGCACTCCGGGCGAGGGCTTCGGCAAATGCGGAGAGGGATACTTCAGGCTCTCCATGTTCGGAGATCCCGACGACACAAGGGAAGCTGCAAAGAGAATGAAAGAACTGCTTAAATTTTGACACGCTGAAACGATTTCGCGTTTCTTTGCGTTAAAAAATAACAGATTTTTTCGCCGACTGCGGTTTATCACACAAATTTAAACCGGAAAAACACCCGAGGGTTTAAAATCCTCGGGCATTTTTCGTTTTTGTATTGAAAATGAAAAGGGAAAAAAGGAAAAAACAGAATCGTTAAATTTAATTCAGCCGAAAATCATTCGACCTTTTTCGAGTTTGCATAAATGCTGTGCATTCTGTCGTCGTCGAAATGCTTGTCGAGGTATATTTCTATGCTGTTCTTTGCGGGAACGCCCGCGTCACGCTTATTCATTCTCGTCGCCGCGGCGGCGGATAGAACGGAGTCATAAATAAAGAACATGCAGAACGCGGCAACAAGGACATTGCCTATATTTGCCGGAACAAAATCACACAGCCTGTCAGTAAGAGGCATGAACACTCTGACCCAGAACACGCCGAGCACGCCCCAGAAAAGCGAGTACAGCAGGCATACTCTGCCGTTTATATTAAGCGGGAGATTGCTGTAATCCCATGCGACGGAGCCGAAAACGATCTCCTGTCCGAGCGAGCATATATATTCTGCGGCGGAGCCGACGACGAATGCGACGGCAAAAATCTGATACCATTTACAATCCTCGAAATGGTAGAGAACGAGTGACAGGAGCACTCCGCCCATGCCGTATGCCACGCTCAAGGGTCCGTATACGAGCGATTTTCTGCTCTCTATGAACCCGTGCCTTATATAGCACCATGCCGTTTCAGCGGCGAATCCGATAACACAGCAGGCGGAGAATATCGCCACAAGTCTGTTGAATCCGATTGCTTTTACTGCCAAACCGCGTTTCATAAAAGACGCCTCCGAATGTTTATCTTACATTCATGATAATAATATTATTATATGAACTGATTGTAAACACGACAATATTCTGTATAAAAAATTGTCATTTGTATATTAAACATGCTATATAATAAAAATCGGAGCGCGTCAAACAGCTTCGTAAAAAATAAATTCAGATAATAAACGGCGGCAGGACAGGATAACCGTCTTGCCGTCGAATAATAATATTTAACAAATGTATAAAATATATTCTCTGCCGTCATTCTGAATGACGCTTTCCGAACTAAATTCAAAACGGACAGCCCAGCCGTACCGCCCTGCTTTGTGCTTTACAGAAGAATCTCCGAAAGTCTTTCTGCCGTTCCCTCTTGCGCAATGGCGCAAAGACTGTGCGCGTCCGTGCCTACGCAGAAATGGACGCCGATTTCCTTTCCGATTTGGAACATTCTGCGCGAAAAATCGGGGAACGAAAAAACGGTAGGAGTATGAAGCTCCCAGCTGCATTGGGCGCGTTCGCCCTTTTCAAGGATATCGCCGAGCTCGTTGTCCGTTATTGAGGCGAGCACGGCTTTTTTTTGCTCCTCATTGAAAAAATCCATTTTTGTCGGCGAAAACGGATGCGCTATGTTGTCCGCACGATCCGTTTCAAAAAGCGCGTTAAGCACCCTCAGCTCATGCTCGGCATAACCGCGGGGGCTTCTGTCCTCGGGCTGTTCCCAGCATTTAAGATGATAATGAACGTGGGAGTATGACGCGAAATCAAGCAATTTGTCAACCTCGTACGGCGCGCCGTAAAGCCCTGCTCCGTATGCCGAAAGCTCCGCCCCTATCAGAACACGCACGGGGGTATCGATAGCTTCGAGCTGTTTTTTGTATTTATAATAATCCTCCGATACGTTTCTGTCGTCATCCGGACCGGAGTGATCCGTAACAGCAAGCGTGGTAATCCCGTTTTTCTCCGCAGTTCGAATCATCGCTTCAAGCGTCATCTCCTTCTTTGCGCAGGCTGAAAGAACAGAGTGAGTATGCATGTTCGAGCGGACAAGCTCCGCGGGATCATATGTGCGGTCAAGAACAAACAATGCAATGTCTCCTTTATTGTTTTCCGGCGGTCTGCAAAGGGCTTTGCCGTGATGTCAAAATCGGAATAACGACGGCAGACGCGTAAGCTAATCCGGAAGCCTGTTAAAAACCGCCGGCTTCATTATTATTTTTCAATCATAGATTCGCCCGTCATTTCCTTAGGCAGGGGAAGTCCCATGATTTCGAGCATTGTGGGCGCAAGGTCTGCGAGTCTGCCCGTCTTTTTAAGCTTGCAGGGATAGCCGACAATGCACAGAGGAACGGGATTCGTCGTATGAGGCGTAAACGGCTTGCCGTCGGGGCCTATCATCTCGTCGGCGTTGCCGTGGTCGGCGGTGATGAGAACCGCTCCGCCCATGGAAAGAGCCGCGTCGCATACTCTGCCTACGCATGTATCAACAGCTTCGACAGCCTTTACGGCGGCGTCGAATACGCCCGTGTGACCTACCATGTCGCAGTTTGCGAAGTTGAGAATTACAACGTCGTATTTGCCGGATTTTATCTGCTCGCAGACGGCGTCGCATACCTCGTACGCGCTCATCTCGGGTTTAAGGTCAAACGTCGGAACGTCGGGAGACTGAATCAGTATTCTGTCCTCGCCCTCGAACGTCTTTTCCTCGCCTCCGTTGAAGAAGAACGTTACGTGCGCGTACTTCTGCGTTTCGGCGATACGAAGCTGAGTTTTATGATTTACCGCAAGATACTCGCCCATTGTCATTTTAAGCTCCTCTGGCGGGAAAGCTACGCTCACGTTGGGCATCGTCTCGTCGTACTGGGTCATGCAGACGTAGTTAAGCGGGAAGAAGCCGTTCCTTCTTTCGAATCCGTCAAAGTCGGGGTCGACGAAGGTTCTGGTGATCTGTCTGGCTCTGTCGGGACGGAAGTTGAAGAATATAACGGAATCGCCCGATTTAACCGTACCGTCTTTATCGATAACCGTCGGGACGATAAATTCGTCGGTAACGCCGTTTTTATATGATTCCTCGACGGCGCTTACGGCACAGTCTGCCTGAATGCCCTCGCCGTAAACCATGGCGGCGTACGCCTTTTCGACTCTGTCCCATGCAAAGTCTCTGTCCATGGCGTAGTATCTGCCCTCGACGGTGGCGATTTTGCCGACTCCGAGTTCACTGCACTTATCGTAAACATCCTTTAAGAAGCCCGCGCCCGAGGTAACGGAAACGTCTCTGCCGTCCATGAGGCAGTGAACGTAAACCTTGTCAAGACCGCGTTTCTTTGCCATTTCGAGAAGTCCGAAAAGGTGATGAATGTGCGAATGAACGCCTCCGTCGGAGAGAAGTCCGATAAGGTGAAGAGCTTTACCGTTCGACTTCGCCTTGTCCATAGCGTCGCAGATGGGTTTGTTGTTTAAAATCTCGCCGTCGTCGATAGCCTTTGAAATCTTAACGAGCATCTGATAAACGACTCTGCCCGCGCCGATATTGGTATGACCGACCTCCGAGTTTCCCATCTGTCCGTCGGGAAGTCCTACGTCGAGTCCCGACGCGCCGATAGTCGTAAACGGATTTTCATTAAAAAGCTTTGTAAGATTGGGAGTTTTTGCGGCCTTAATGGCGTTTCCGTTCGTTTCCTCACGGATGCCGAAGCCGTCCATTATGCATAATACAACAGGTTTTTTCATGTTATTTTATTTTCCTTTCAATAAAATAATTTGCTCTGCAAATTATTCGAGTGAACAATGTTCGGTGAACAGCAGACAGTGTCTGCTCAAATCTTTATTTTTAAACTATCCCGCGTCGGAGATTGACGAATATTCGTTATTATCAAAGCGGGTATAATCAACGTTTTCGAAGAAAACAAAACCGGACGTCTTTACTGTTACTTTAATAGCTTATAATCGTAAATTATTTACGGGCGAATTTGCATCCGCCCGTTCCTTTTACTTTGATGCAGCCTTAACGATAATCGAGAAGTCCTCTGCCTTGAGCGAGGCTCCGCCGATAAGTCCGCCGTCGACGTTGACCTTGGAAACAAGCTCGTCGGCGTTCTTTGCGTTCATGGAACCGCCGTACTGAACGGTTACTCTCTCCGCGGCGTCCCTGCCGTATGCCTCGGCGATAGCGGCGCGTACAAAGCCGTTGCCCTCGTCGGCCTGATCTGCCGTAGCGGTAACGCCCGTGCCGATAGCCCATACAGGCTCGTACGCGATTATAACGTTCTTGAGCTGATCCTCGGTAACGTTGGTAAGAGCCATCTTCGTCTGATATTTAAGAAGAGTCTCGGTGTAGCCGAGCTCTCTCTGCTCGAGAGTCTCGCCTACGCAAACGATAGCCTTGAAGCCTGCGTTGAGAGCCGCAAGCGTGCGGAGGTTAACGGTCTGATCTGTCTCGCCGAAGTATGTTCTTCTCTCGCTGTGACCGATAACGACGTACTCGACGCCTGCCTCCTTGAGCATAGACGCGCTGACCTCGCCGGTGTATGCGCCCGACTCCTTATAATGTATGTTCTCGGCGCCGATACGGATGTTAGAACCCTTAGCCGCCTCGACAGCCGCGGGGATGTCGATGAACGGAACGCAGAGAACTACGTCGCAGTCTGCGTCCTTAACGAGGGGCTTCATCTCCTCGATGAGAGCCTTAGCCTCGGAGGGTGTCTTGTTCATTTTCCAGTTGCCGGCAATAACGGCTTTACGAAGTGCTTTATTCATAATTAATCATTAGTCCTTTCATATAAAAAATGTAAAAACATTTTACATCAAATAAGGGGATAGATATACTTCTTCACCCGGGATGTTTACAGAAAACCGCGGGTTTCCGCCGGTTGTTTATAAAGACAAATTCGAGCCCTTACCCCGGGAAGACAATGGCTTACCTACATATATTGTTTGTTCTATAAAAAAGTGAATTTTTATTTAAACACGGGGATAGGAAAAAACGTTTGGAATGGATTAACCGAACATCAAACGGAGTTTGATGCTTGCCCGACGGCGTACGTGAAGTACTCCGAGGGTGAGGGTAATTCATTCCGGGCGTTTTTAACATCCCCCCAACCAAGAGTCTGAAACTTACTTGTCGTCGATACAAGCAATACCGGGCAGCTCCTTACCCTCGAGATATTCGAGCGAAGCGCCGCCGCCTGTCGAGATGTGGCTCATCTTGTCTGCAAATCCGAGCTTCTTAACAGCCGCCGCAGAGTCGCCGCCGCCGATAATCGAAATCGCATTCGAATCCGCAATACCCTTAGCAACGGAGACAGTACCGTTTGCGAAATGCTCCCACTCCGAAACGCCCATAGGTCCGTTCCAGATAACGGTTCCTGCGTGCTTTATCGACTTTGCGTAAAGCTCTGAGGTAACGGGGCCTATATCAAGACCCATCCAGCCGTCGGGAATAGAATCGGAATAAATCGTCATATACTGAGCGTTTTCGTCATACTTATCGGCGATAACGTTATCGACGGGAAGAAGGAAGTTTACGCCCTTTTCCTTAGCCTTAGCCATCATAGCCCTAGCGTTCTCAATGTTTTCGCTGTCAAGAAGCGAGGTTCCGATGCTGTAGCCCTGAGCGGCAAAGAACGTGTAAGCCATACCGCCGCCGATGATAACGGTGTCGCACTTGTCGAGAAGATTTGTGATAACGCCGATCTTGTCGGAAACCTTAGCACCGCCGAGGATGGCGACGAGAGGACGTACGGGGTTTTCGAGAGCTCCGCCGATAAACTTGATTTCCTTCTGAATAAGATAGCCGACAGCCGAGGGAAGATAATCGGCAACGCCCGCTGTCGAGGAGTGCGCTCTGTGAGCCGAACCGAACGCGTCGTTTACGTAAACGTCGGCAAGAGAAGCGAACTTCTTCGAAAGCTCGGGGTCGTTCTTTGTCTCGCCGGGCTCGAAGCGTACGTTTTCGAGAAGCATAACCTCGCCGTCTTTAAGAGAAGAGGCAAGCTCGTGAGCCGAATCGCCGACTACGTCCTTAGCAAGCTTAACCTCCTGTCCGAGATATTTCGAAAGGCACTCTGCAACGGGAGCCATGGAGAACTCGGGATTGAATTCGCCCTTAGGTCTGCCGAGGTGAGAGCAAAGGATAACCTTCGCGCCTTTTTCTATAAGATATTTAATGGTAGGGAGAGAAGCGACGATTCTCTTATCGCTCGTGATAACTCCGTTTTCCATTTTAACGTTGAAATCACAGCGTACGAGAACTCTTTTACCGCTGACTTCAATGTCCTCAACCGTTTTTTTGTTTAAAGCACTGCTCATGTAAATTTCTCCTTTTAATATTTATACACATAACATTTTATACGATTGTGAAACAATTATCAATAGAAAATCGTCTTAAAATGATAATTTTCCGAAAAAATTTTTTTAATTTAACAACATGTAAAAATAATATTTACACGGCTGTATAATTTATGTATAATATATAAAACGCTTAATGTTAAGGAGACTTTAAATGTCAATTATATTTGATTCCGAAAAGCGTGCTTTCAAGCTCGACACCGCTTCGTCGAGTCTTGTTTTGCATATTTACGATGAAAATTATCTTCTCGAGCTTTACTACGGCGCGAGAATCCCCGATATCGTTATCGACAAATGCAAAAGACGTCCCAGCGCGTCGTTTTCCCCTGTCGATCCGGTTGTCGGCGAGCACGGCTTTTCCCCCGACTCCGCGCCCGTGGCGTACGGCTGCAACGGCGGCGATTTCAGAATTTCCGCTTTGTCAGTAAGAAACGCCGAGGGCGAAAACCACACGGATATCCGCTATCTCTCGCACGAAATTTATAACGGAAAGAAAGAGATTCCCTATCTTCCCTCGTCGTACGCGAACACGCCCGACGAGTGCGTCACGCTCGAAATCACCGCCCAGGACAGAGGACTCGGAGTAAACGTTACGCTCGTTTATAACGTATTCGAAAAAGCGGACGTTATCACGAGAAGCGTTAGAATTACGAACGTTACGGACAGAACCGTTCACGTTGAGCGCGCGTTCAGCGTGTGCGAGGATTTAAAATCCATGGATTACGACATGATAACGCTCTGGGGCAGACATGTTAAGGAACGTAATATCGAAAGACGTCCGCTCGCGCACGGAGTTCAGGGAGCCGAGAGCAAGAGAGGCGTTTCGGGTCACTCGCAGAACCCGTTTACCGCGTTCGTATCTAAAAATGCGGACGAGGACACCGGCGAGGTCTACGCGTACAGCCTTGTTTATTCGGGCAATTTCTCCGCCCTCGCAGAGTGTGATTACAACTGCACGACGCGTTTTATAATGGGTATAAATCCGACAGATTTCGAATGGTCGTTAGCCCCCGGTGAGACTTTTTACACGCCCGAGGCGATAAGCGTTTATACGAATAAGGGTATCGGCGAAATGAGCCGGATACTCCACCGCTTCTGCAATAATAATATTGTAAGAGGAAAATATAAGACCGAAAAGCGCCCCCTGCTTATCAACAGCTGGGAGGCGGCGTATTTCGATTTTGATTCGGATAAGCTTGCAGAATTTGCAAAGGAAGCTAAGAAGCTCGGCATTGAAATGCTTGTAATGGACGACGGCTGGTTCGGTCACAGAAACGACGATACGAATTCTCTCGGCGACTGGTACGTTAACGAAGATAAGCTCGCCGGCGGACTTTCAACTCTTATAGAAAGAGTAAACGCAGAGGGGCTTAAATTCGGAATATGGTATGAGCCGGAGATGATTTCGCCCGATTCGGATTTATTCAGAGCGCATCCCGACTGGCATGTTCACGTAAACTGCCGTGAGCCTATGCTCGGCAGACATCAGTACGTTCTCGACGTTTCGAGAGAGGACGTAAGGGAGAATATATGGAACCAGATGTATGAGGTTCTCTCGAAAAACAAGATAGATTATCTCAAATGGGACTTTAACCGCAATATTTCAGACGCTTCGTCGGCGGTTCTGCCCCCTGAGAGGAAGAAGGAGTTTTATCACCGCTTCATTCTCGGCACGTATGATTTGATGAACAGACTTGTCACGACGTTCCCCGACATTCTTTTCGAGGGCTGCTCGGGCGGCGGCGGACGTTTCGACCCCGCAATGCTTTGCTATTCACCGCAGATATGGACGAGCGACAACACAGACGCTCTCGACAGGGTTTACATCCAGTTCGGCACGTCGATGTGCTATCCCGCGTCAACCATGGGCGCGCACGTCTCCGCATGTGACAGGGAGAGCTATGAGACTAAGGGCAATGTCGCGATGTGGGGTACGTTCGGATATGAATTGGATCCGGGGAAGCTTACCGACAGCGAAAAGGAGCTTGTCAAAAAGCAGGTCAGGGATTATCACAAATATTATTCTCTTATCAGAAACGGCGATCTTTACAGAATCGTCTCCCCGTTTGAGAATAAATTCAGATGCGCGTGGCTTATCGCTTCGAGCGATAAATCCGAGGCTCTCTTTACGCTTGTTACATTGATAAGCGAAAACAATCCGACTGTTTATATTAAAATGAAGGGTCTTGCCCCCGATAAATTCTACATGTGCAGTCTCGATTCGAATGTCTATTCCGGCGCATACTTAATGAACTCCGGGCTTGATTTGACATACGAATCCGACGACGACGCTCAAAGTCTTGTAATTTATTTTAAGGAAGTGTTATAAATGAAAAAAACGTTTAAATCTGCTCTCGCCGTAATTTTAACCGTTCTGACAGTATTTATCTGCGTATTCACCGCGTTCGCCGGCGACACGTCGACAGAGCCGAGACTCGGCAACTCGCTTTCAAAGTCGACGAAGCTTTACTCTGCATTTTCGGACATTATCAATAAGGATAAATCCGTTATCGCCGTTCCCGGGCTCGAAAAAACCTCGTTCTCCGACGGCACGCAGGCGGGCAATATGATTCCGCAGGGCGTATGCACCGCGAACGGTTACATTCTTATCACCGCGTACGATTACAACAAGGAGCACAACTCCGTAATCTACGTTATCGACAAGGAATCCGGCGAGCTTAAATCGGTTATCGAAATGCCCGACAAGAACCATTCCGGCGGAATCGCGTTCGACGGAACAATGGTTTGGGTCGCAAAATCGACTTCAAAAAAGGTCAAGGGTATCGCTCTTTTAAGAATTTATGAGGCTGCTCTCATGGGAGGAAACTACGTTCTCTCCGATTATGACGCGGTTCTCGACGTCGACTGTACCGCTTCGTTCATCACTGCGGACAACGGCTCTCTTTGGGTCGGCACGTTTACCGAAAAGGGTAATTCGTCCGTTACGGAGTATAAGATTAATTATTCGCTCCTTAACGTAACGGCGGAAAAGGGCGTTGTTTATACCGTTCCCTCAAAGGCGCAGGGCGCGGCGTTTATCGAAAATGACAACGGCAAATACCTCGCCGTCACCGCTTCCTACGGCAGAACACTCTCGTCAAAGCTCTATGTTTTTAAGCTTGAAAACGATTCGCTTACCATGGTCAGAAGGATAAAGGCTCCCTCCATGCTCGAGGAAATCGACCTCTCGGACGGATGTGTTTATTCCGTATTCGAATCCGCCGCGACGGAGTACTGCACGAACGCCTTGAACAAGTGCTTCAATCCCGTGGACGTCATAACGGTTCTTGATTCGGATAAGCTCACGAGCGAAAACGTATCGTTTTTTGAAAACATCTCGATAATCTTCGCAAGACTTTTAATGCAGATACGCGGACTGTAAAAAGCCCGGGTGAACAGCGGTCAGTGATCGGTAATCAGCAGTCATTGATCGGTGCGATGCATAAAGCTCCGGCGCAAATCCCTGCATATCTGTCATTGCAAAGGTGCAGACAAAATATACAGGGGAAGACATTGCTTCCCCTCAGCTTGTCGAAAAAGTAGTTTTCGACAAGCTGTGAGACTGTCGAGAATGTGC
>OIYO01000674.1_pt1 | contig 25419 bp, 13 predicted proteins | sample 1588191 | NCBI WGS metagenome assembly OIYO01 (sample SAMN03283275) | human gut metagenome | biome: human-associated habitat; material: feces | host: Homo sapiens | place: Peru | collected 2012 | reverse complement strand
CTGCCGACTCGGTCAAATCGCAAAACGATTGCCACCGGCAATCTGCGACCTCGACATCCCGTGAGATGTTAATCAAATCACGCGATTATTCCGCATACATCCCATTTGTTATCCATATCAAAATCAAAATAATTTTTTCATCGCCGCTGCGGTAGGCACGGCGGAACAGGGGACGGCGATTATTCATTAAAATTATTTTGATTTGCCGTTTCCGTTATTTCATATCATTTATCGATATTTGTTCATACATTCGGGCGACCCCGGCGATAGCGGAGACCGCCCGAGAGATGTTTATCACATTTATTGAATCGGGGTTGCATCGGCGAATGGAATCATTGTTGTCATTCCGTTCCAGAGATAAACCTCAACTCTGTCAACGCCTGTCATATCGGGCGCGGTATAGGTCTGTCCAAGTGTGGTTTTTCCGTATACTGCTGAAATAGGCGTCTCTTTGCTTGCATCGGCATATACGAGTCTGTTACCCGAGAAGTATGCAACAACCCAAACAAGGTTTTTGGACGAATCGGTACAGTTAATAAAGTTACCGCCGATTGTCACGGTTGAACCCGTAGTAATATCCGAAAGTTTCGGAAGGGTTGAAAGCTCTGCCTTTGCGAAATCCGCCGCTGTTTCAAATTGCATATTAAACGCGGCATCCATTGTCATATCATAAACGTTCGCAACCGTCTTTGCTACGTTCAACGAATACGTCTTTCCGCCTTTGAGATATGCGGTCGGGGCTATCGTCACTATCTTTCCGTCAGATGACAGGGCATAGTCAAACGCAACCGCACTATTATCCGAATCGGTAAGGGTGATTGCACCGTCCAATGTGGCCTCATCAATCTGCGTTCCGAAATTCAAAGCAATTTCCGATATTGCCGGTGTAACTTTGGTTGTGTCGGTTATTACGTTTTCGTTATAATCTTTAATTGCTATCGTTTCCGCCGAAAGAACGGGGGCTGTTACTATGCGTTCAACTTTGACATTATCGATGATTACCGTATCGCTTCCGTCTTTTTTGCTGTCCCAGAATCCCAGTTGTATTCCGCTGACCGTATTAAGATCTAACAATCTCGGCAGTTTTTCCGAATCAAGAGTTTGTGTACTCTTTGTCGATGTGGCAACATCGGTATAACTCATCTCATATGTTTTGTTGTCTGTATCAACAACAAATTCAAACTGATAATACTTGCCGCTTTCCACATTTCCCATAATATAATGTCCGCCGTCATCGTTTCCCGAATGAACTCTAAAACTTGTGTCAATGTATGCCAAAGCTTGGTTCTTATCCTCGCCTGCTGCATTTTTGTTTATAAGGTTCAGATAAAACTGCGTGTTGGTGTTCATCAAGAACGAAATTTTAAACTGCCCCGTAACGGCATCAAAGCTCTTTTGCAAGCCCGAACTTCCGACAAACTGACCCTTTGCACTCTTGCCGTAAGTACTGTTATCGATAATTGTCACCGGATTGCTGTCGTTTATATTCGTCCAGCCGTTTGAAAGCTCGGTCATATTATCAAAGTTTTCGTCAATCAAAATCGTACTCGGCTTTGGCGCAACATAGTCTTTGATGAGAATATCATCTATATAGAACGCTTTGTCATTCCAATTTCTGACTCTCAGCTGCGTAAGCGCTGTTGCATTTATTGCCAATCCGCTGTTTTCATATACAACCGTATCGCCCTGTTTAACAGTTACCGAGGCAGTTTTATTGTCCATATCCATAAGTGCCGATATGTCATACCATTTATTTGCACTGTATTTGCTCGTTCCGCCGCTCCACTTTCCGTAAGGAACAATTGTTCCGTCCTCTGCAAAATAGCAAAGGCTGTCAAAAGTTGTTGAATTTGTTCCATCATTGACATCTACAAGAATCTTACCTTTGGTTGACTCGGGATAAACCGAATAATTAATCTCATATTTCCCCGATGTTAAGCCGTTTCCGTCCTTATCTTTTATTGCCTTATAAATACCGGGGGCATTTTGATTCAGCTGAACTGCGTTTCCATGTGATTCATCAACATTCACTATCTTTCCGTCAACAGTATTTTGGTCGTGCGTCCAAGCCCAACCGTCAGCATATATTTCACTAAAGATATTATTATTAGAAAAATCTTCTTTTATGTATGCGTCATTTGTTCCACCGGTCTGTTTTGTCGCTATCTTAATATTATCAAAATATGAGTATGTATCACCCTGACCGTTCTTATACCACGAACGGAATTGTATTCCGCCCAAACCGTCAATGGTTAAGTCTTTATCGTCATAACGAACATATTTCTTTTCGTTCGCTGTTCCGTTGCCTATGCCTTCGCCCGATAAAACTATATTAAATTTTTTGGTATCCAAATTGGCAACAACCGTTACATCAATCCATTTGTCCGCCGTATAGCCGAATGTCGAACCCAGCATCGTGTATGTACTATTTTCATTAAATAACATCAGCTGTTGCAGAGGTTCTTCCTGTTGTTTCGGCTCTTGCATTAAATATATCGGAATTGCGCTCAATTGCTGTGACTTGATTGAGAATGATATTTTAAGCTCTCCGCTTGTAACTTTTTCGGGCAGTGTATAATAGAATCCGGGCGAGGTTGCTCCTTCGCTTCCTGCTTTAACATCCAAAAGTCCGACCGCTTTACCGTGTTCCGTATCACCGGTATCAAATACATTAATAAACTGCTCCGCCCAATAAACCTTAAGTCCGCTATTCTTAGCAGCATCCAAATCGGCAATATTTTCGAAATTCTCGTACACTCCGTTTTGCCAGGTATAACTCTCGGGCATATTATTAACCTTTGCCGCAAAGACCTGTGGCACTGCGATTACCGATACAGACAAAGCCACCGCCAATACCGCGCTCATCTTTTTTGTGAACCGTTTAAATCCGTTTGTGAATTTCATCTTTTTAAACCTCCGTTTTATAATTTAAATTTATTGTTTTTTGTTTTATTTCGAAAGAACCAATGAACCGAAATCGGTAACGAGCTTTTCCGCGCCTATTCCCGATGTGTATTCAATCCAGCCTCGGCGGCTGCTTCCGTCATTATCATTCGCCATAAGCGAAAATCTCAAAACCTGTCCGCTCTTTGGCATAAATCCCTCTTGGAAAATCTCTGACCACGGTATCTTACATTCAAACACCGTGTATGTGTCATATCGCTTAACCGCCGCCTCGGCATTGCTTACAATCTGTGCCGTCGGCAGGTTATAAAGCGACTTGTACCGATAGACAAGACTTCCGTAATTCGGCACTTCGGCAACGCCGAACTCCGTAAAGTCACGGACACGCGCCGAATCTATATCAACCTTATCCGACAAACCGAACTGGATATTGTCGCCACGATACATATAGTGTGGCTCTTTCGGCGAATAGTCGAGAGAATATATATCATCCGTCACAATCGACAACAGATAAAAATAATCCTCATCCCACATCGATATACCACTGAACGACAAGTCCTCGGGTCCGCGCCAGTCTATTATTTCTCTGACATCTTTTATATTATCCGCTCCGACCCAGCTTCCTAACCATTCATCCGTTGATACTACGCCGTCAATTGTCGGCTTTTTTTTGGCATATGCCGAACTTCCGAAATCGAGCCGACCGCTGTAGGTATATTCGTTTCCGTTATTGAGCTTGACTTTAAACTCTAAATCAAACGTCTGTTTCGTCACTCTCGGCGGAAGGTTCAAGAGCAATGTCGTTGTCTCTCGCGCCTTTAAGTTAGAGAACGTTCGCGGTGCGATAAACTCCGCCTCTTCGCTCGGCTTTGTAACCGTCAAAGTTCCGCCGACAACGTTTGTGTTACTTGTGTTCTCGATATTGACCCTTACTCGCCAATGGTTGTCGCTTGTTTCGACTGACTTTTCCGCGGCAAAATCAAGTTTTATCGGGTCAACGATTTTTATCTTGTGCTTTTCGCTGTAATACACGTTTCCGTTATCGTCAACAACGCTTATTTTGTACACAAGCTTGCCCGCTGCTTTCGGCAAAGTATAAAGCTTTAACTCAGCCGAATTATCTGAGAATCCGTTGTTTTCATTAACGCTCATACATTCGGGAAGTTCCGCCTTTATATGCAGGTTTTTGTCATCGATACCCGTATTGTTTTTATATTCAAACGAAATAACATCGTCCGACGCGGCTTCTATTTCCGTTATGCCCGCTTGGATTTTGGGGGCGTAACCCTCGGCAAGGCTGAACTTATTAAAATTACCTGTAACATACTTTGGCTTTTGGGTCATATTGAATGTATAAATACCGTCACCCGATGATAATGTGTCTATCATATTGCCGTAGGCATCATAGACATCAACCGCGTCACAACCCAAATCATATGAGAGATACGCCTCGGTATCATCCGAATTTATAAGTATAACATCTTTGTTCATCTTATTGTTATAAAACTTAAATGCACGATACTTTGTATCGGTTCGGATGAACTCTTTATAATCGGCAACACCCTTGCCGACAAAGTTATTCATCGCACACGCGGCGAGATATGCCGGTTTCGCCGTACTCGGGTTATCGGGGTCATCATTCCAGTTTAAGAATCCCCAGTTATGCTCAACCTCGTCTTTATCCCACCTGTTATAAAAAACGTATTGGGTCAAACCATCGGCAACCTTATTTGAATTCATAAGGGCATATAGCATAACCGAGTTATACGCCTGTTCCTCAACGCTATACCTTCCCGATGAGCTTGAAAATCCCAATTCGGTGAACCATATCGGCTTTTCGCCGCCGTATTTTCTCATCATCTCTTTCATCGTCTCGGAATAATCGATAAGCTTTTGCCAGTCGAACGTTCCGGGTGTCCACATATACGGATGCAGAGCAAGACCGTCCATATAATCAAGGCCGCCTGCTGCGAAAACTCTTTCTGCCCACTCTGCATCAAGACCCGAGGTCGACAGACCCAGAACAATCGCCTCGGGATTCGCCGCTTTTATTGCCTTATACGCAGCCTTTATAAGTCTTGCATAATCCTCGGGCGGTGCTTGGCTCGGATTAAAGTCCTCGCCGCCGTTCCATTCGTTCCATATCTCAAACATATTGGTATACTCTTTAAGCTCTTTTGCCATAAACGCCGCATAGTTCGCATAGCCTTGTATCGCATCGTCCGAAACCGGTGTCTTGTCGTTATCATAATATCTGTTGGTAAAGCCGAGCATCATAAGCGGCTTTATTCCGCCCTCTTTATATGCTTTAATTTGCTCCCAATTTTCATCGGGGATTTGATACTTTCCTTTTTCCTTTTCGACCCAGCTCCACGGAACATAGTCTCGGACATATGACATACCTGATTGGCGCATCTGTGTTGCCGTCTCTTTCGGGTCACCGCGGTGCAATGCGATAACCTGTTGGTTCGCGCCGTATATCGGGTTCGCGTCCTCATCGGCAACTTTATACGCAATCGAAATCTGATGTTCACCCTCGCTTACATACTTTTTATCGGGGCTATCTTTATAATAGGTAGTAATCCGATTTTTTACGTTATAGATACCGTACTTTTTATCAAACTTCGGTTCGAATTCGAGGGTCTTGTGCTCGTTCGCGGCGAACTCATCGCCGAACTTGCCGCTCCACACTTGTGTTCCGTTTTCGTCATAAACTTCGCTTTCGCCGTCGGCAACAATCTCTCGGTCGGTTTTGTTCGTACAGGCAACATTCAGTTTAAGTTCATCGTCCATCGAAAAGATGTTGCCGTAATTCGCGGATTTGAGCCTCTCTTGTGTGACAAGGCTTTTATAATCAACACGTTTGACCTCTATCTTGCCGAATATTACATCCGCCTTTGACCAACCCATTCCGTTGCCCCATACGCCTATTCTGAAATCCCAGCCCATACATCTGTTCGCCATTTTCATATCTTCGAGATAGTATGTATAAGACTTCCACGTTTTTGTGTTTTCGAGCTGAACCGACTCGGCGTTTCCCCATACTCCGTTTGCCGACCACGGGTTGTATGAGTCATAGTCAAGCTCAAAACTGCCTTCGCCCTCGTCATAATACTCAACCGTGACCTCAACGGGCGTGCTGTTCGGCAGGTCATACATAAGCGCGTCATTGACATTGACATAAAAGTATATACAATTCGACGCTATATCCGACTTTCGTCCCATTCGCCCGAGACGCTCGACCACGGTCATTGGGTCGGAAAGCGTTAGATTAACGGCTCGGTCGGGCTGTCCCAATGTAACGCTTGCGCTGTCGCCTATTGCGGCAAAGATGTTCGGCATTAAGATTAGAATCTGTATAAATACCATTGCCAAAGCAAAAATTTTACTGACTTTTTTTACCATTGTTTGTCCTCCTTATCGATTCAAAACTTTTACAAGATGTTCTTTAAAGTATGTACACATACTTTAAAGGGGTACCCATTTAATTTTATTTCGCCTTATTTGAAAATACGTTTTGCCGCCTCTAAATATCCGTAACCGTATTTGTCATCAGGTTCAAAATAGCTGCCCTCTGTCCATTCGTTCCAACTGTTGATTATTATGAGCGGCGGATTTTCGCTGTGCTTATCCGCGTATTCCCGTGCAAGTCTGAACGCCTTTTCGACATTTTCCGGCGTGTTGTCCTTTAAAACATTCGGGTCGTATTTCTTAAACCTCGGGTTTGCATCCCACCCCAGCGAAACGTGCGGAAAGTATATGAGTTCGCCCTTTGAACATTCTTCCCATTCCTTTTTCATATTTTCAATCGCCGTCGGATAATCCATATCGCTCATCGGCATAAAATGCGCGAACTGATAATGACTCATACTGCTGTATCCAAGCTCTTTCAGAGCCTCGGTCACGGTCATATCCCGACCGTCCGACTTACAAAGCTTTGAAAGGTATTCGCCGAACTTTACGTGCTGAAAGTGCATTCCGTCAAACCCAAAGGCTTTTACATAATCGTCAAACCAAGCAAGCGCGGCTTTTGTTTCATCAAATCCGCCGAGACCCTCAACGAGGTTTTCTATATCATAAAGCATAAAAACTGGCTTGTTGTCAATCTTATAATAATTTGGCAATGTAAAATATTTTTCAGTCAGGCGCTTTGCTATCTTTTCAAACTCATCTCTCGGCTGTGCGCCGCGCCATACGGGAACGGTCAAATCGTCCGAGTTGCGCACATCCCACAAATATGTCGCATCGTGGTTCGCCCACATAAGATAAAACTTCATCTTTTCGTTATTCTTTGCTTTTAAAAAGCCGTCATTCAAACAGTTCTCCAAAAAAGGCCGTCCGTCATACCAGTACCAATCATAGATAAACACGTTTATTCCGTGGTCGGTCGCCGCCTCTATCTGTGATTCCATAACATACGGGTCGGCCTCGTTCACATAGCCCCAAAGAGGTCGCCGCGGCCAGTTCTCGCCGTCTTTTTCACGCGTGGCGGATTTAACCGTCTGCCACTCTCCCTCACCTTGCTCCCAAAAGATTTTTGTCCGACCTTCATCGGGTGTATATGACGGCCAGATTATCGCCGCAGTATCATATTTTTTCATATGCTCAAAACATTTCCTTTCGCGTTTTTATGTCAATCAAATTGGTGTTTTCCTCCGCTTTTTGTATTATAACTTACCGACAAAAAAACTTTCTATCAAATCACGGACATAAAATCACAATTTTCGGACATCTTATGCATTAAAATTAACGAGCAATTAACATAGAATTATATTTTGAAGATATATTCCAAAATCAGTAAATTTTTCCGTTTTATAAACAAACACTTGCTTTTGGCGTTTAAAGATGATATAATGAAAATCAAAGGACGGTGATGTATTTTATGCAAACCCTGTTATTAAAACAATCGGACGAACTCTTTCCGTATGAATACAGACTTAAAGACGAAAAAATCGTTGTTCATTACCCGAGTTTGCACGCTCATGATTTTTATGAGATGTTCATTCTTTTGGACGGAAGTTTTAAGCATTATATCTGCGGAAAGACAATATATATGCAAAAGGGCGACGTGGTTTTTATCAAGCCGGGCGAGTCGCACGGCTTTGATTATGTTACAAAAGAAACCCCGACCGTTCTCACTCTATGCCTGACCGAGGACTTACTCAACCGTTTCACTTATATCGGCGAGGGCAAGCTTAAATACTATTTTTCGTTTGAAACAAGCGGCGTTGTTTCGCTTTGCGAAACTGATTTTGAGGCATTTATGACAACATACGAGAACTTTAAAACATCGCGCAATGCCGCAAAGGATATGCTTTTTTCGGCATTGCTCAGCATTCTGTTTTTCGGGCTTTTTAAAAAGGTATATAAGATTCAGCCCCAAAATAACACAAGCTCATTCGAGGATATTCTCGGCGAGATGAACACCCCCGAGAACATACGCGAGGGTCTGCCCGCGCTTTTGCGGCTGACCTCGTTCAGCGACCGCCAGATACGGCGGATTATGAAGATGCGCTATAACACCACGCCCCAGATGTTCATTACAAAGCTCAGGATGAATTATGCCAAAAACCTTTTGATACACACCGACAAGGATATTCTTACCATTTCGTTCGAAATAGGATATTCCTCTGTCAACAGCTTTATAAACCAATTTAAGGCTGCGTATAACATTACCCCCGGCAAGTTCAGAAATAATTACAGAAAAGCTTTATACACTTAAATAATAAATGTAAAAGTTATCTGCTTATTGACTTTAATGACATCAGCCAAATCGTTATTGACGCCTTTGAAAAGTATCTGAACGACTTAGATACTTTTTTATGCTGTTGAGCACCGCATCGGCAACGAATATGTTATTCATCTCAAGAATTTAAGCAAAAAGGATAATATCCTTTATATTCCGTCATATATGACATTCTGCCTTTGATTAATGTTACAACTACCAAAGTTAAATCCCCGCAAACGCTTGATATAAGTGCATTTGAGGGGATTTTGTTTTTAATTTAAGAGGGGGTATATTTTACAGTTATTGTAAAATATACCCCCTCTTTTCACTTATTTTTATCTTTTTTCAATGCTGTTATATGTTAATCTTTTAGAAACCTTCAACATCAATTATTTTAATAAATCCATGCTGATTTCTATTATTTTTCAAGCATATTAACTTCAGTTAAAGCGTTTTCTTTATACTTTAAAGTCTTTATTTCTCTTTTACCTATCGAAATATTATAATCTTTGCCGTATAAATTTAAGCTTGCGTTTTCCTCTGCTCCGTAGTTTACAATTCTAATAATGATTCCGTCATCATCTTCACAATGTTTAACCGCCGAGACAACAGCGCTGTTAGCGGTAAACCTTATAAATTCCGCTGTCGGAGGCATCTTTCCCGTATGGTTTGATTCGCAAATAACTATCGGTGGATTATTGAATTTCATCGCATCGAGCGGTGCGGCACATTCGCCGAGCATAACCCGAATCTGTCCGCTCGTTATCCCTTGCTCCATAATCATATGGTCTTTTTGCGGCAGTTCTTCCAAACGAAAATCCCCGTAAATAGGGCTTCTCAAAACGGTGAAGCCGAGCTTGTTATCATAAAAATTATAGGCAAATAAGCCATTTGATAAAACGGTGTATTTGTCCGTTTTAAGCCACTCGCCTACAGGTTTATCCGACTTTGATTTGATACGTCGCATTTTACTGTACGGTGTCGAAACGGTTATATTGTCATCGTAAAGTTCACAATCCATCTTGAAAACAGTGTGTTCTTCATTCCAGTTTACAATGTAATCAATATCAAAGTATTCTTCGCCTTTATAGAATTTGTAATACACCTTGAGCAAAGAATTTCTGTATTTTAAACTTACTTTTAATTTATCAAAAACTGCTCCGCTTTCAACAAATTCCGCGTCTTCAACAGAAAAACCACCGAGCCTTTCAACATAATTTTCGATATTAAAACACCATGTGTCACCGTCATCTCGATAGCAATTAGGCATAAATAAATTTTTAAGCACTGTTTTTTGTTTTTTCTTATCGTAAACCTCACTTACACATCCGTTTTCTTTTGAAATGACATATACAAAATTGTCTGTTTCTATTCTGTATAAATCGTTTCGTTTCTCTTTTTCGGCTGTGTCGTTATTTCGAATAACTTTAAAACATTTATAACCCATAGATGGTATTTGTGACTTAAAAATAAATCTTGTCCTGAATCTCGGTATAGCCGAATGTTCGTCTATAATCTGTGTTTCCGTTCTGTTGCCGTCAGCATCTTCGAGGATTATTCCTCCGTCATACCAATCAAACTCATGCGCCCATTGAACCTCTGCTTCAACATAACCGTCGTACTCACAGCAATTCAAGTTCCACAGCACCAAATTCCACACATTATCGGGATTTTTGCCCGGCATTTTAATTTGTGCCGTCATTCGCTGTAAGTTAAAGTGCATTATCTCATTCGCCGTTTGCATTGCTCTGCCGTACAGATTTTCCGCATCAGTATATGCCGATTTTATTGATGCACCGCCCAGTATATCGTGAAATTGGTTAAACATCACATCGTGCCAGCACTTTTCAAGTAAGCCAACATTGTTCTCATCTGCAATAACACAACTTTTTTCCGCATTCATCAGTGCGTATTCTGCTGTACGGTTCATCTGTTTTATTGATGTATTGTTGCTGTACACACCAAAATCACCGGTTATAAATTCATCGGAAATATTATGTTGAATATCGGTTTGTTCCTCAAAATACCCCTTGACCGTACTGAAATCCGCATATTTATTCTTTATAATTTCTTCTATTGCCACCTTTGTCGGCGCACCGCCGTGGTCCGTTACGCCGTATACGACCAACAAATCTTCTTTTGCATCTTTGAGAGCATTAAAAACCCACGCCATATCTTTAGACCAGCCTTCACCCGCACTTCCGCCCATACGAAATGCTTTTACAGAGCTTCCGTCACCGCTCTGCCACCTAAACAACGGTGATTTTAATGAATAATGCCGCTCCTCGGGTCTGCACATACAGTAGTTTTTTATCCCCGATTTTTTTAGTATCTGCGGCAGCATATCTGGGTGTCCGAAGCTGTCGGTATTGAACGCACACTCCGAAAGCTTTCCGAAATTCTTCATCAAATATCTTTGTCCGTAAAGTCCTTGGCGCACATAGCTCTCGCCCGATGCCGAAAAGCAGTCGGGCTGATTCCACCAGCCCTCCGCCAAATCCCATTTTCCTTCGTCTATTCGCCTTTTGATTTCCTCAAACATATCGGGGTCTGTCTTTTTTATCCATTCAAACACAGGCGGTGACGAAAACGAATAAATAAAGTCGGGATACTCGTTCATCCTATCAAGTGCCGAGCGGAATGTTGCCCTAATTGATGACATCGCCTCGTCCCAATTCCACTCCCACACAGGGTCAAAATGCGTGTTTCCTATCATATAATACTTTGACATATTCTTCTCCTTTAAACTGTTATGATTTTCAATATACTGCAGATACTGGAGGTGAAGTCCTTTTTATTTACGTAAGAAACACGAAGTTCAAAATAATGTTCGCCATTATTTAAATCGTCCGCACACTTTACCGCATTTACAAAGTTTTCTTCGGGCACCCACCATTCACGTTTAAATGCCAGCTCTTTCCATTCGCTGTTGTCGATCCTATATTCAATCAATCCGCTTGTTCTTCCATAATTGAAAATAATTGCTGCTCCGCGTCCGTGAAACGAAAATGATAAAGACGCTTTCAAAGCGCATGAATACAGCTTTTCGTCAAACCACGAAAGTTCACGTTCCTTTTCAATGCTCCACGCACCGTTGCAGCGAACATCATCAAGCGGATATTCAACGGCATTTTCCCAGTTATTCGCATTTATGGGAACGGGTAAAGGCTTTTTATTCACAGAATCCTCACACAAAAGCTCTTCTTTCAGCAACTTAATGACCGCAGATGCATAAATATAACTGCCGAATGCCTGAGGATGTGTTCCGTCCGGAAGCCACATATTCCACGGGCATCGTCCTTGTTCTGTCATATGATATACTGCCTGTGCCATATAAACAGAGCTGATGCAATAATGCTCTGCCAGCTGTTCCAATTCGGCAATTGACTGCGGCAGCTTATCCGGATGCTCAGGGTCGTACATTTCAGAAAAATATGTATATACAAGCACGACATCAATCCCGGCGGAAAGTAATTTTCTTATCAGCCCCTCACGGGTACGCATACGCTCGTCCGAATCAATTGCATTGTCGTTTACCGCATATTCAACAAAAACAAGGTCGTATTCGGAATCTATAAACTCCCTTTGCGCCAGTGCCAAACCGCACAAGCTACCCGTTGCCCCAATCGCCGCATTGTTAAATCGAAACTTTACATCAGAAAATTCTCCGAGCAGCCATCCGCGAAGGTGGGTCGGCCAGTTCTCTCGATTGGAGGCTGTTGTGATCGAACCGCCGGCAAAGCCGATTTTCAGTGATTTCTCCTTAATTCCACGGCGAAAATTATTTAAATTTCCTCTTGTATTAACCGTATTCATTTATTTCATCCTTTCATCAACAATTACCAAAGCTTCAAATGCTCTCATCTTTTTTTCTATCATCAGTCTATCGTTTAAATCCGTGTACGAAAGCGAATACAACCTTCCGTCATTCGATAAATATTTAAGGCATCCGATAGGCTTATAGTGCAAAATCGGACTCTTTACCTCATCACACGAGAGATTAAACAGGGTGATTACATTAAACTGATTACGCCTGTTGATATTTACGCACATTCTCTCATTATCCGCATAAATCGGAAGCGGCTTGTGTGCAATCCACGAAAAAGCGTTAATCAGCTGACGGCGACGTTTCGGGTTCATTGCGGTAAAGAACACAAACGCTCCATCATCTGCGGACGGCAGAATAAAAAAACGTTCACCGTCTTTGTTTTCGTATGCTACCGCCCCGGGTGCAACTGTCTCATGTTTGTGATTTATCAAACGCGAGGCTGGTTTTGCAGAATCGTAATAAGTTATTTTTGCAACACAGTCTTTCGAAATCAGCGAGGAATTAAAATAATGAGAATTGTGACATCCTTTGTATTCCTCGTTAAAATCATGGTCTGTAAATCTTTCGCCGGCAAAAATTTCGGTCAGTGGCTCGATTTTTTTAATTCCTATACGCTCTCCGAATCCGCGATACACCAGCGACTTTGCAGCTCTTAAATCAATCACCGCACCTTTTTTCAAAAGCTGATCGATTTCCTCATCATCGCAAAGAACCACATCATCTCCGGTCAAAAAGATAAATTCCGCACTCTTTTTATCAGTGCAAACAGGAATCCCCATCATCTGCAGCCATGAATACCAATTTGCAGAAAAAAGGAATCCGTTTTTTCGTTTTGTAAGTGCGCGCGGATGCGCAAATATTGAAACACCCTCCGTTCGGTGATTTTCCGGAATAAGGTGCGTGATTGCATTCCTATATTCTGTATCAGAAACAAGCATCTCAGTAATTTCTTCGTAATTTGCAACTGGATAATCTATCAAATCAAACAAATTCAGCTGCATATTCCGAAACCCGTTGGTAAGACACCAAATCAGCTGTAATCTTGTAATACTATTCGATTTTTGATAAAGTCCATAGGTGTCATTTTCAATTTCCGGCTGAATTTCCACAGATGGGTTGTCGATAAATTCACGCTGAATCGCAGGATGCGAAAAGTTCTGCGGAATTGCAATAATTTCTCCCTCACGGTAAAAATCCATTCCCGTACGAATCCGAGTAATCTTTTTTTGAGGCAGCATTTCATCAAAAAATTCTTTTAAATCACGATCTGCGGTTACATTCGGATAAGATGTAGTCATAATGCCTATTTCGGTTTCCTGGGAAATTTCGTGAATTGAATCTGCGATAATACAGAACAATCTGTTTATATCATATTTCATTTGCTCAAAATACACATTCCTTATCGAATCATCCTCGTAACCGGATTCTGTAATATGTTTTTTTATTTCTCCGCACGTGAGTTCTCTCCCAACTCGTTGCGAAATCATCTTAATATGCTTGGGACAAAAACATATCAGCTGTCCCATTGAAATGGCACGTATATCATCATCCGCAAAAATAACAGAAGGATTAAGCGCAGCATAATACTGATATATTTTCTTTATATACTCATCAATATGTTCATCTCTCGGACATGCACATCCTCTTGAATTTTCGCCGTCAATCGTGACCGCACGGCGAAACCCCGATTCATTTTCATCTGCATAAAAGCAATGACCGATGGTGTACAGCATATTGATTCCAACATCAACCCCGTAATTTTTTAGCTTTTCGATATAAGGCTTCAGCATTTGCGCATGCTTTTGATAATATTCCTCGGGAAAGAACGAGTTTCCTTCCACAAAAGGAGCCGAAAACAGAATAACCCTCTTAATGCCCGTGCGTTCAAGAAAATTCACAAGCATATCAAACCGCTCATTCGTTTTTTCAAATCCGATATAATACCGTAAAACCATATTTGCTAAATCATTCATGTCTTCGTTACTCCCTTATTCAAAATTAAAATCGCACTTTTTTAAAAATGCTTTCGCAATCATATATGCTCCCGTTCTGTTGGGGTGGACTCTGTCCCATGCAATCGTTGCTTGGTGTCTGTGTTTAAAGTACTCATCAAACATTTCTTGAATATCTATGTATTTACACAAAAATTTTTCAGCTGTCTTTTTCGCTATTTCCCGATAAATATCCATTTGTTCTCTCAATCTGTCATTCGGATATATTTCGGCTGTGTACGGTGAAATTATAAATATTCCCTTTACCTTATTTTCGAGCGACATAATCATTTTTTCAAGATTATCGGCATATTCTTCCGATGAAACCTGTAATTCATCTCTTTCGGGAAACAAAAATTTATTCATAACATCGTTTATTCCGATAAAGATACAAACCCAATCGGGATTTAAATTCAACACGTCTTTGTTCCAGCGTTTCCAAAGCTGAGTGCTTGTATTTCCGCCAACACCCGAATTGGTTATGCGGATATTCCTATCGGGATACTCTGCCGCAAGCATATCATACACAAAGCGAACATATCCGACTCCTAACCCCTGTCCGAGGGCATCATCATCGCCATGCGGCTGTGTTTTATCCGCATCTGTTACCGAATCGCCCGCAAATACAATTCTATCTTTGTCTTCAAATATCATTATTCTTTAACCTCCGGGTATTCATTACCTAAAAGATACAGCGGCTTTTCGTCCTCAACTATTTCTGGAAATCTGCCCGTCGGTTCATAAAAACGGTTGTCAACCCTATCGTCATTAACCTTTGAAACCTCGCCAACGAGTATTGTTCCCTTGCCTTCCTCTCCCCAAAATTTATGGTACATTCTCGGCTGTATAGAAATACTCTCGCCCGGCATAAGCTTTATAAGACTTCCTGCGGCAACCTCATATTCGCAACCGTCAGACATAATCTTGACAGGTGATTCTCTGTCCATTTCTTCATCTTCGGTTGAATTATATACCTGTATTATAAGATTTCCGCCGCCGCGGTTTATTATATCCTCCATTTTACTCCAATGAAAATGAAACGGCGTAATTTGTTTCTCTTTTACTATCAACAGCTTTTCGGCATATGTCTTTATGTATTTTTTGTCATTGAAATTGCCGTTTCTGAGCGTAATCATCAAAAGACCGATTTTGGAATAATCGCCGCTGCCGAAATCGGTTATATCCCATCCGAGCATATTATCTCTTATTTCGTCATATTCGTGACCTTTGGTCATCCACTCATCGGACGACCAATACACAAACGGCGGCAGTTTAAAATTCATTTTCTCTATAAATTCCACCGCATCTTTCATTATCTTGTTTAATTCCGAACGTTTCATTTTTCCTCTCCTTTTATCAGCAATGTTTTAAAGATATTATAATTATAGCTTTTTCGACATCGTTTGTAAATGGATGTTTCATCGAAAATTATGTATTTTTTGATGAAACATCCCATATTAAACGTATCAATAATACAAACTCACGCATACCACCAAATTTCAAAATTTATACAATTGCTTTGGATGCTGTACATTTTAAAAAATCTTTTGCAAATATATAAACACCGGCACTCCATCCGAGCATGGTCGGCATCTTGTATTCACGGCTGACATTTATATTTCCCTCAACAACATTATACTTTTCCCAAAGGTTTTGTGTTTCGGCAAAAACCTTTTCAACAAGTTCAACATATTTTTTTGAAATCCTGACAGCATCATCATGATAACCGTAATTTTCGAGTCCGCGTATCATTATATATTGCAAACATGCCCAGCCGTTCGGATAATCCCATTGATAATCAATATTTGTAGTTCGTTTTTCGCAGGTTGATATTCCGTACTTTTCCTCAAGTTTTGGCAGGTTATCAACCAACGTCTTTGCTTGTTTTTCGTTTGCCGCTTTTGTAAACATAGCAAAGTATGATGCAACGGAAAAAACATCACTTTTCTTTCCTGTTACAAAATTATAATCAAGAAAAACATTTTCGTCATTCAACATATAACTGTTCATATTTTCCAACCGTTCTTTCGAGCGCGACTTCCACGTAATCTCATCGGTATATTTCTTAAGTTTTTTTGCGAAATACGCCATATTTCTTTCAAACCCGTATAAAAGTGAATTTAAATCGACCGTTGCATAATTATATAAATCAAACTTACATCTCGGATTCATATCCCAACCGCTTTCGGATGTTGCCAATGCATGACGTGCCAAATCATAATCGCCTATCCGAGGCTTGAAACCTATTCTTTTAACAAACCCGGCAGCAAAATCCTTTTCCCTGCCGAGAGGTACATCTGAATCATAATAATTTAATCCGATATCAAATGACCTTTTTTCCATCCAAAATGAATACTCTTTAACCAGAGCACCATATGCACCTCTGAGCCAAACATCATCGCAAAAATGATTGTATATATCTCTTACCATTTCCGATAACAGCGGCGGCTGTGAGTGAATAAGATAGTATGTCCTGTTCCCGTTCGGCATAAATCCGTACTTATCAACAAGATAAAGCATATTATCGACATTATCCTTTGCGAGCTTATGCATTCCGCATTTTAAAAGTCCTATGTTGGCAAAGTACGTATCCCAATAATATAATTCATCAAAGTGTTCCGTTGACGGAACTATATATGGATACGGAACCCCTAAAAGTGTGCCGCTATCGTGTGTATTCTCACGAATGCATTTTTTTAAATTCTCTTTTATGTATTCATCTAAAGTTATCATTTATTCTTCCTCTTTTATTGATTTTGCTGTTATACAATTATTTTAAACCGTTTTTATATATCATAAATTCCTTTGCCCATCCGGCAAACGTAAACGGTATTACCACCGATGCATTTTCGCCTGCGTCATCGTATGTCAGAACATCGTTTATTGTTCCCTCATACATCTTATTCTCTCTGAGCGAATCATCATATACAATTATGGGTACCGCCTCATAACCGTGAAAATGTGCAAATTCATCTATTTTTCCGTTGGGCGCAACAGTTGACAATCCTACAATGGCATCATCCTTTTCAACAGCATATCCTGCAACAAACCGCGCATCGCTGCCATAGTTTATTTTATATTTTGCAATATCGGATATACCGAACGCAGGGTTGTCATAATCATAGAACATAAGCATATGTGTAATTTTTTTATCTTGGTCGTATGCACAAAATATTATATCGCCCTCGCTTATATCATCTTTGTCAACACATTTTTTCCCGGATAGTCAACGGGATACGGTTCGCCCGAAATAACCTCAAAATCATCCGAAAATTCAAATATCCGTATACCTTTATCTGATATATAGTCACTTGTTGTTCCGCCCAACGAAACAACTTTTACCGTTTCTCCGTCCTCATTCAGTTGTTCCGATACACCATTGACCATCATAGGATATGATGACCAATCAATCGAACCCAACACTTTATCCGCCTCGACCAAAACAACATCTGAATAAAAGCCATCGTCTGACGTTGAATATGCCGAACACTTCCACGAGTTACTGTTGTCAACATTTTTTAAAACCCGAAACTTTTTATCATCCGCTGTTTCCGCCGAAGCAATGGTCGGAACTTTAAAAATTGTTCCCGAGGTCTTAAGCACAACATCCGGAAGCATCATTCTTGCGGTTGCATACCACTTTCTGTTCTTTGTATCAGCAGTTTTTCTCAGCGTTCCGTTCGGGTTATCAGCGGTATAAATACAGCTTATTTTTCCGTCTTTATCCGTTTTATAGGTTATTATCTGTGACACAAATCCGCCGTTTTCGGCTTTGAGTGTATTCACAGCATCTTCCGCTTTCATTTTTACGCCGTTTATTTTCACACGCTCATCATTTTCAAAAACCTTCATCTCGCCGTCAGATGTAAATATCTTAACCGAGATTTTATCGCCGAAATCATCACTTCTCACTGCATTCTTTAAAAATCCAACCGCTATATCCGAACTGTCCGTTTCGGACATATATGCAATCTCGCCATATATATTAAAATAAAAATTCGCTTTCATTCCAACACTAATATTATTTTTAAACTCATCCGAATATTCGGGTTCGACCGTATATTCGTCACCATCGAGAGAAACTTTTTCATTATTTATCTGTGTCAAAGCCGCTTCTTTTACATTGGTTGAAACTCTTACTTCAACTGATACTTCCGAACGAAAAACGGTAATCAACATTCCTTTTCTTATATCGTTTATTGTTCCGATACTTCCGTCCGCAAGATATATTCTCAACCGTTCAAGCTTATCCGCATCCGCCGACACCGTCTTTCCGTGCTTGGCATATATCTTTTTTTCTTTTGTATCAACACCGCTCACATAAACACTGTCATAAACATTTATTGTGACAATCGTTTCGCTCTCGTTTTTATTAACCCGAACAAGTCCCTGTTTTTCTTTAAATGCCAGATACGGTTCGTCCGAAAACAGTTTCCCATTTTTAATTATTATCACATTCTTAGGTAGCTGAATCCTTTTTGTACGATTATTCTCATCATACGCAATATTCAAATCTTTTTGAACCTCGCCGACGATATCGTCCAAACCGAACTCAACATCAGACGTTTCGTTATAACAAGTATAATAATATATGCAATCGACATCATTATTGACTTTTTTTATGTAAACATCTGCTCTCTTGCCTATATCATAATACATCTTTGCCGCCGTATCACCGATAACATCATACCGTATATCATCAATCAAAGCCTCGTCTTGAGATAATGAAATCGATTTATCCAACGAAATACCGTCCGCTCCGCGAATCAATCCGCTTTCTTTATAGACATCAAAAAGTTTCTCTGATAACAAATACTCATTATCTATTTTATATTCCGGTTTTGTACCGAACGATTTAACGACACAAACAGGCATATTAAGTGCGTTAAAAATAATCTCGGCCGCATCTATTCCTGTTATTTCGCCGTTTGAAACACCTCTCGAAAGACTGTATCGCGCAATATACTTAGAATATTCGGCGTCATTTTTGACTATCGCTCCGTACCCCGCTATTCTGAGCATAATAATCTGTGCCGATGTTGCACTAATATACTCATTCGTTTCAAACGTACCGTCGCCCGCTCCGTTAATTATACCCATTTCATAAAGCGGATGTATATACATTGCTTCCCTTGAATTTGGGTCAACGTCTTTAAAATATCTTTTATCCGAACCGTTTTGCGATTGAATCCCCAAACACTTGCCGGCATAAACGGCGAACTCACCTCTTGTGATTTTGGTATTCAATTCCTCATTCTCTATTATTCCGAGAGAACGTAAAAGTCCGATCGACTCAGACTCTACCTCTTTATTATCAAGGCTTTTTGAGCTTTGCGCCTCTGACGCTAAAACGTTCGGAATTACCGACAACATTATAAATACCGTCATAACCGAACATAACAGTCTTTTAATTCTATTAATCCTCATTGTGTTACCTCCGCATATTAATATACAAGCTGAATTATCTCAAATATCACTTTTGCCGCTTCTGCTCGGGTTGCATTATCCAAAGGGCAAAACATTCTGTTTCCCTTTCCGTTTATTATCCCTTTTTGAGCCATAACCGCAACAGCGCTTTTGGCATATTCATCGACTGAATCAAAATCATCAAAAATGTCGGTTTCATCATCGGGTGATATGTTTTTCAGTGCCGCTCTGTACGCCATTGCCGCCATATCCTGTCGTGTAATATTTTCGCCCACTCCGAACGTACCGTCGCCTTTTCCGTTGACTATGCCCGACTCAACCGCCGCAAATACAAATTCGGCATACCACTCGTTTGGGTCAACGTCAGAAAAATTTGTTTCTTTTACAGTCTGTGTTTTATCACCAAAAGCACAAACAAGCATTTTTACAAACTCCTCCCTCGTCACAAGAGTGTTCGGCGCAAACTTATTGTCACCCACACCCTTTAAAATGCCCTTGTTTGACAATGTCACTATTGCGTTTCTCGCCCATATTACATCATCCAAATCGGTATAAATATCATTTGGAATTGGTTCTCTATCTCCGATATTTGTACCCGTTGCGGTCGGAGGATTGTACTTTCCGCCTCCGCCCGATGAACCTCCGGATGATGTCGAGCCGCTTTCTTTGAGATTATCAATCGCCTTTTTTAATTCATCACAATCAGCATAGATTTTTGAGCAAAGGCTGTTTAACTTATAATCACCGATTCCCGATATATCGATTTTTGTTATCGGCGAAAACATATTGATAACATTTTTGACGGTTGAAAGTCCGACAAAATTCTCAACAGATTCTAATGTAATTTGGCTGTATAAATTCGCATTTAACTCGACAGCATCTTTTATTTCCTTTTGATATAATCTTTTTGTCACGCTTTTTTGAACAGTTGCATCCGTCAAAAACTCATTTCCGCTGAGGAGAGTGTTTAAACTTTTTGTTAAATCGTCTGACAAAATCAAATCTTTGTACGCAAAAAGATTATCACACTTTCCACTGTTAAGAGCTGCGATTAATGCCGCCCGCCTGTAAGTAACTGCATTAGTTTCAAGGGCGGTTTCAATGTTTTCATCGAGTTTATCTCTTTTGCATTCATTATAAAACATCCTCGCAACCATTGTCTTATCATCGCATATATCATCTGCAAAAAAGTTTACGTTTTCGGCATTTTCGGTTAAAGCATTGACAAAATCCTCCGGTGTTTTATCTTTATTCGCGACAGTTTCATTTAAAAGTTTGATGGCTTTTATATAATTGTCGATGTTGACATATGTAAATTCCGCATTATCAATTTTTTCATTTCCGACCGTATAAAAGACTGAATATGTGCCGACCTTTCCGTTTATGTTAAACTTGTCCGAAAATCTTCCGTCACCGTCCGTTCGCCCCTGACCTATCCATACGAGCGACTTTGCATTTTGTTCAAAATCGTTTGTGAACGAAAAATCTTTTTTGGATATGCCCGGCGCCAAAACCGTAACAAACCAGTCACTGTCGGGCGCTCCTTTTCCGCTTACCGCTATTTCATAATCGGATGTTTGGGTACATACTATTGATGCTGTTTCTGAGCCGTATACAACGTTAAAACCCATTATTGTCATAGTCGCAAATATCAGTGCAACAATCTTTTTTCTCATACATTATCCTCCAATCAGTTATTACAAGAATTATTATAGTTTAAACATCATTTCGCTATTCAAGCGAAATGCTTGTTGAATACGGAATTATGTTTTTTAAATTATGAAACAAAAACCCTTTAAGCTTTTCCGTATTCGTCTTATCAACCGTTATATCGATTGAAATATCTCTTATTTTGTTATCCGACGGTATTTTGGCATATTCATATCCGTCATAACTATTAATATTCATAAACGATAGGCCGTTGTCCTTATAACTCGCACATACCAAAGATATTTCTTTTTCGTTTCCGGTTCTGTTAATAACACTTGCCTTTAATGTTATATGACTTTCGTTATCAACTCGATTTATGTCATTTATTTTTTTATCACCCATATACCAACCAAAATCCGTCACAACAAAGTCTTTGGCATTCGGATTTAAATAAATAAAACTCTTATTTTCATATATTCTCTCGCCAATTCTGTATTCAATTGTATATTCACCGCTTTCGCCGTCTATACAAAACGAAATATCAGCATTTCCGTTTTTATCTGTCATACCCTGTTCAACATAAACGAGTTTTTTGGCATTTTCACTGTGATCTGAACCGAATTTCCAATTCTCAGGTGTAAATTTCGGAGCAAAAACTCGAATAAAATACGGTTGTTGTTTGCCGCCTTTTAACTTAACCTCAACTGTATTTGGGTCTTTTTGTCCGCACTCTGTTATGCCTGTATCGTCTGTAATTATATAAGTCGGATAACCCGATACCGATATTTCGGCTGTTCCGTTCGTTATACCGATGGGAATCTCATTGCCGTACATATCCGTTTGGTATATATTCTTTCCGGTTAGATTTAAATTGACCGTTCTTTCCGAGTTATCGACCGTTCCCAGCATATATACATCTCTTTGCAACCTGTCTTTAAAATGGTAACCGAATCCACTATCATCCAACCCCAAATCAACCTTTTCAAAAGCTTCCGCTTGTGCCGCAAGGCTGTTGAAATAAGATAAGGCAACATATGATTCCTTTCCGAGATAAGGAACATCCTCGTCTATATCACTGTTGTTCTCTAAAATACCGAAATGCTTTTCTATTCCCGCATTCCTGTCATATCCGTCATAAAGAGTATAGTTACAGCTTGTTTCCGCAATATCTTCATATGTTACAAGAGCACTCTGACGAACAGTGTAAGCCGCTTGAAGTTCTCTATCGCCGTTCATAAACGAATCTGACCACCCCGATTCGGTAAAATATATGGGGACATCCGTGCTTTGTTTATATTTTGCCAATTCATCTCTGATCGCCAAAGGCAAGCTTTTTGTCACTCCTGTTTCGGGTGCGGAATTTTGGGCCGTATCGGTATATGCTTTTCGGTGATACGGATGCAGTGACACGGCATCAAACACCTTTTCTCCGTTCAGCTTTGACAGAACACTTACGACCTCGTTGCTGCCCCATAATCCCCAGCTGTCGGTATCAAGCCCCGACACTGTAATTCCTTTTATTCCGTCGGCCGCCGCTCTTGAAATTCCGTTATACACAGCCTTATGGTATTTCGCTTCATAAGAATAATCCGACTTATACGGCCCTGACATATTATTGTACTCGTTCCAGACCTCCATAACGTCTATCCGCCCATCGGCAAACCTTGCATAATTATACATAAAATCGGATAATCCGTTAAGCCCGTCATCGGATACGGGGAACAGATAACTCCATTCGGAATGCCCGTTCAAATCGGGATTCGGATATACGGCATTGTTGCCGTTTCCCCAAAGATTTATATAGAATAAATCATATTTATCCAATAGATTAAGACAGTCGTCCATCTCTTTCGTAAAATTATAAACGCCCCTTTGTTTTTCAACGTCACTCCACGCAATCAGCTCGGTTCTAAGCGTTCCGATTCCCGCACGGTTAATCAACTTAAAAGAATCCTCTTTATCATCAGAGCGATAGTTAATGTGTGCGGCAATCCCGGACTTCTTGTTGACGGGTTCGGACTCCTTTCGCTTAGACATTGTATACGGAATACGTCTTATTGATTGCTCGTCGTTTATGTTTAACACAATTTCCAAATTCAATCTTCCATATCTTGTTGCCGCAATATTGACTTTTTCTTTAATGTTTTCGTTCGCCGCAAAAAAGATTGATTTTTCGTCCGACCTGTAAATTTCTCTGTTATCGGTATCCAAAACCCGACAGAAATAATCTCCGCCAAGCTTTTGATTTGTTCTGTTTATAAAACTAACGTCAAATTCGGGAGGATATGTATCTGAAAAATTGTTGCCAATTACATTCTCTGACGATACCGCTTTGATATAAACTCTGTCAAATTCCGCACAATCGGAGTATCCCTCAGATATAATTTTAAAATTTTTATAGTATGTATATCCCGCTTCTGAGGATGCAACTTGCTCCAAAGATAATCCCTTAAAACCGTCAAGCCAATCACACATTTTAAACTCAGCGACTCTTTGACCGTCAAATTTATAAAGCATCTCTCGATTATCCATATCGAGCCAAACAGTTATATTGTGCCACTCGTTAATCGAATAACTCACATCCGACTTTTCGTCAGAATATAGCCGCGAAGTGCGAAAGAGTTCGATTTTGCCGTCCGTCCTGAGTTGAAGCATACGATAATCCGAGCCGTTTGAGTATATATTGTTTTGGCTGTTGAACAAGTATAAAAACAACACATTTGCACCCGTGGAATAAAAGTCAAATGATACACAATACCTTCCGCTTGTATATGCGTTTGTCAACAGCTTTCCGAAAGAGCTTCCTTTATCACCCGAAATTCCGATACACTCGGTATTATCCGGAGCAGTCATATTTTGATAATAAAGTTGATGTGAAAAATCCACATTTTCTTTGTTTTTCGAAAACGGTTGATCCAATATCGTGATACTTTCCGTATTATCTTCAAAATTTCCCGTGCCGTACACCAATCTCACATTGTCTGCGGTAAAAGCCGCAGACAAGATTATTGCCGCAAGACAAAAGCATACAAATTTTTTAAATTTCATAAAAATCTCCATTCCGTTACCGCGCGTTGCCGCAAACAGATAAAACCGCCGTTTATCTTAAATGTTTTTTATCGGATGTTTATGTTTCTTTGGGTTTTTGATACACCGATCCGTTATTTGGGCTGCCTATTTCAGCTCTGATTGAGCAGTATACGGCTTTAATGTTTCAAATCCATCCAATGCAAATCCCGAAACCCTGTCAAACATACCTTTTGTTATCTTAACCGGTAACTCCGCAACAGTTCCGCCAATATCCGTCAGAATCGGTTCACCGTCTTTAAAGAATACGGCTTTGAGATATTTTTCGTTATACGCACCATAACCAATGCTGACTGATTTTTTATTGTCGCCGCTCGGATTAAATATCCTCACTTTAAGCGTCAAATCATTTTCTCCGTCTGACAATTGTGACAAATTTGTGATTTTTTCATCATTTTTGTACCATCCGAAATCACCGACCACCACATTATTGGATATTGCCGGGGTAAATTTATACGTAATCGGATTTTCTAAACCGAGGTCAATACTTAAAGTGTATTCATTGTTTTTGAGGAATTCGGAAAGTTCGACAATCACATCCGAACCCGAAACCGTTTTTGTTGTTGTAACAACGTCATCCCCACAGTATAAGGTGATATTCGGCGTATCGGCCGTAACATCATTTTTAAACCCGATCTTTATTTTGCCGAACGCATTTGATATCGATGAAGTGAGTGGCGTTTCGCTGTTGTCGAGATTTATTGTTTTTACGCTTGTAACAGAGTTTATATCGGTTTCATACTCGGCTGAAATTTTTAAATCATCAACATAATCATCTGGGAATTTTAAATGTAAATCTTTTT
>OIYO01000671.1_pt1 | contig 25457 bp, 27 predicted proteins | sample 1588191 | NCBI WGS metagenome assembly OIYO01 (sample SAMN03283275) | human gut metagenome | biome: human-associated habitat; material: feces | host: Homo sapiens | place: Peru | collected 2012 | reverse complement strand
TTCATCTCACATCGCAGGCTATGGAGCTTTCTTTTGTATTTGTCGGTAAATTTTCCTTTCTTATTCAAAACATTTGAATTTTTTGCTTATAATTTTTTGAACGCACATACTAATTCCCAAAGTATTCTGCCAAGAACAATTTGTTCTTCTTTGGTTGGTGCCACTTCTAAAAGTGTTTCAGCAACATCTTTTCTAGCTTCGCTATTTTTAGGATATTCAAATACAAAAGCATTAAAGATACAGAAAGCTTCATTATCGTCTATGGGCGATGAAGGAAATTTTTTTGTTAAAAATTCGTAAAGAGTTCTTCCAAAGAATTTTTTTATTTGTTCAGTGTATTCATCTGGTGATAATACTTCCGGACCATATTCTTCGGTTGTCGCCACATTATTAATTAATTCGTTTTTTGTTAAAAAATCGAAAACTGCAATAGATTGTTTGTCTGTAAGTTCTATTTGATTCTTATTTTTTGTCATCTAATACCTCTTCTTCATCCTCTTCGTCATATTCTTCAATTCTTCTAATTGTATAATCCCATGTTCCTTCTTCAAATGCCAATCGAGTAGCGATTTCAAATGCTTTTGCTGCATTTTTAGCTTCAATACCCCAATAGGTACAGTCCAACCTTACATGAACGTTATATTTCATTGCCTTCATCCCTTCTTATCTCTTCTATTTCTTCGTCGGTTAGCCAAGCGTTAGCTAAGTCAATTGCCTGTCCGCAATTTGGACAATAGTCATATTCTTCGTAATCTATCTCGTAGTGCCTATTACAGTATGGACAAATATAGGTGTCGTACACTATTTCACCATCAGCAAAACCATCGCCATATACATCGGGGACTTCTGGAGCTGCCTTTTCCATTGCTTCTTTTACAAGCTTGAATGTTTCTTCATCAATTCCTTCTAGTTTTTTTGAAGCAACTTCCCAAGCTTTTTTGAATTGGACTCTTTTAAGCTCATTTTTTTCTCTTTGTTCTTTTTCAGTCATTTTTTTTGTTTCCTTTCTATTTAACTAGTAGATTTTACTTTTGTTTATGAAAAAGACAATGAATAAAAAAAGAAGAACTTAATCTTCTTTATATATTGGTTCTAATGGCAACATGTTTAAAAGAATTGAAGAATCTGCTTTTTCAACATTGCATGTATCCCTATCATTTGCCCTTACAACAAAAACCCCTTTACCTATAAAGGCATTTTGTATAGACATTTTCTTATTTAGTAACTTTTCATGTTCTTTTTTATTTATTTGTGTAGCAAACCAACTATAATCGTCAGTCCATTCATACAATAAAAACGTTTCGTGATTATCATTTTCAATTACGAATACTCTTGGAACATAGTAAAACAATAATATATCAGTCAAATAAGTTTGTCCTATATCGGGAATTTCTAAAAACTTTTCTCTCATCAACAAGTAGGCAAGGAAACTTCACCCTCTTTAAGAGGGCGTGAGAGGAATTGCCTGCTCCTTTCTTCTTTAATAAAATTTTCCCTTGCATTAAGCAATTCCAATTTTTTATAATTAATAAAACTATGTATTTTAGTTCCATCTAATTTTCTAATATCGAAGTAGCCAGACGATCTTCTTCCAAAGATAAAACATTCAGTATTTTGATATTTAACTTTGTCAAATAATCTAAATCCTTTAACTAAGTAAGGTGCTTGGTTACGCTTTTTAACACCGCCTTTTAAAAGGTTAGACTTATGTATTTGGCGATTATGACATCTAACTTTCTTTTGGTAGATAAAGGTATTAAGTGGTTTAGCGTTAAAATTTCCAGCAATACAATAAGCATCGTTATAATGTTCTTTTTCTAAACCTAAATTAATGCGATTATATTTGGTTATATATCCATAAGTTAAAGAAACGTTTGGATAGATTTCTTTAAGTTTGTTGTAGAAAGCCCATCTCATAATACCTATAAAGGCAGCGTCATTATATTTAGCACCTCGTTTTTGTTTTAATTCTATTTTTCCTTTATGATATGCTTCGTGACATGTTTTACATAAAGTGATTAAGTTATTTGGTGCATTACTACCTGTTTTACGACTTTCAAGATGATGAACCTCTAATACCTTATCTTTGGATTTACCATGACAATGTTGGCAAGTGTGATTATCTCTAAATAATACATACTCACGAGTGTTATAACCTAACATTTCGCCTTTTTGGTAATCAGTACCACTAATGGTTTTGCCTTCAGCCTCAGCTTTTAAAAGTTGAGTATCAAACGATGCAACTTCTACAATAATGTTTGTGATAGGCAGAATCTTATGTACATCTTCAATTACCTTTAAATGAGAATCAATCTTTTGTCTAATAGATGGTGCTAGCCAACTATCTTCTTTTTTACGATTATCAAATCTTGCTGGACGGTATCTTAGATGATTGCGTCTTGTTCTTCTGTTTTGTCTACGTGTTGATAATAAATCAACAATATCTTTACGAAGTTCTACATCAGAAGAATATAGTTCTTCTTTTTCTGTTGAGGCGCTTAGTCCTATGTGTTTAGAACCAGCGTCAACTCCTAATGTAATTGGTTGAATGTAATTACCACACTCATAATTTAGTTGAATAGTAAATGGATTACGCTTAACAATTTTTGCTTTACCATCTTTTAAAAGATGTCTTACTTTACCCAGTTTATGCGTTGGCATAAGTGGTAATCCATCTTTGTTTAATACATATACTACTTGCATAAACTTTCCTTTCTATCTAACTTAATAGATAATTCAAATCTTACGATTTGTAATGTAGCCATCGACAATGTTATATAAGGTTTTTAAATACGCAACACTGTTTTTACCCATCAAAACTGTTTAATCACATACCTTAGAGCTACAAACTTGGCTATACATTTGTAGGTAACTATATATTCTTATATAACGTAGGATATTAACTTAAAGTTTTCTCCTTAGTCTAATCAACTAGGCTTATTACAAGTCTACGGATTTAACCGTGGGTAGTTGACTATTCAGCTTCCTCGCTTCCATTTAATTCTTTATCAGCTAATTCGATATAGCTATTGATGATTTCATTAAGCTTATCACTAACGATTTCAAAACCTAATTCATCACTCTTTTCTTTTACAGCCTTAATAGAGGCGAAACTATAGTTATTAGCTACTTCACTTAAGAATTGATCACTTTCCTTAAGTTCATCATTGCTAACTTCTTCTGTATAAATCCAATGATAACCATATTGGCTAAGTACAGGTTCTGTTACACTACCTGTTTCAGCTTCATTTAACGCATCAGCAAACTCACTCACAAAAGTACTCTTAGAACTTGTTGTTGTATAGATACCTAAGTAGCCACCATCACTTGCACTACCATCATCTGAATATTTCTTAGCGATTTCCTTGAAATCATCACCATTTTCTAAAGCAGAAATAACTGCGTTGTACTTTTCAGCTTCCTCTGTTGTTAAGTTAGCACTTCTTACAGTTGAGCCGTTATCTCCAGTTGCGCTTCCTACATCAGCTACCTTAACTAAAATGTGATAAACCTTACGAGGCTTTAATGTTTCAAGTAATTTTGGTACATAAGTATCAAAGTTATTACGGAAATAGTCATTATAGAATAATTGAGACTTAACCATATCTAGACAATATTCTTTTAAATCATCAAAACCATTTGCGTAACCACTGTTCTTTAGTGATGTATCAATCTTAGTCTTATCATTTTGAGAAACAATATAAGAGTAATAATTATTAGCCATGTTGCTTACTTCATCAGTTGTATCTACTGCAGAAGTAATAACATCCTTTGACCATTTAACTAAAGAAGCACTCTCACCTAGAGATGCATATAAATCTTCATATAAGTCATCCGCATAATAATTTTCATTATTTAAAGTATAAACAATAGACTTACCATCTTCTTGTTTTGCGTCAACATAAACAGTACGATTTGAATAAGCTTGCACACAATAAACAACTACATATACTAGTAAACCAATAGCAACTAGTAATAAGAACCAGTATTTTTTAAGAATATCTTTAACTTTGCCACCTTTAAGCTTTCCGACTAAATTGGCTTTATGCGCATAACCTAGCCCACCAACTACAAGAGCCGCAAGCATGCCGGTTTTAAGAATCTTACCACCAATTGAAGATTTTTCTTCCCCTCGACCTCTAAAATTTACAGTATCTCCAATTTCAACTGTATCGAAGGATGCAGGTTTCACAAGCTGTTTGTTATCATCTACAGCAGGACGTTTTCCAACACTACCGGTTGTTTCACCACCACGACAAAATGCTACATTATAACTGTACATGTCAAACCTCCACAGAGCTTCATTACACTTCTATATAGTTAAAAACATGTTTTTTGAAAAAATTGCGTTTTCGTTACAAAATTTTACATTCTTTCAAGAATTACTATTTCAAGCTATTCCTTTTATCTTGCAATTGTTTTTGGATACACTTTTGCGCAATAACATCTCTGATATTTTCCGGCATGCTATAAAAATGAAACGCAGCTTTTATATTTTCAGCTTCAATATCAAAGCGAACAAATTTAGCTTTAACACGAACGCTTTTATCATTAAAATTTATTTCTATTTCAACTTTTTCGGAAATATCGTATTTTTTATCAAGACTCAATCTTATACCACTAGCTGATATGTCGTATATATTACAATTGATTTTGGAAGTTGAAGTATAAAGAGTTGCTTTCTCATTCATTCGAACTCTAAAGTATTCTCTATTTTGTTGATATTCAATACCTTGCGGAGTTTTGATTGTAAAGAAGACATAAGGTTCTTTATGTTCAACATATATAAGTTCAGTTTTTGTTCGATAAAGTCCATTTTCACAAATAAAGCTTAAAGTTATTTCTTGCGGTGTTTTTATATTTATAGAATTTTCTTGTTTTGCGCAAACATATATCTGCCTGTCATTAATCGTGCGAATGGCAGCTTTTACGCAATGAGCGCTATTATCTTTGTCTTTGTATATGATTTTTACGTATTTAATATCATCAAGGTTTAAACTGAAATTCATACTATACCTTATCTTTTTGGGTTTACAAGCTTGTTTCCGCTTAATTTATATGTACCTATTTTCTTACCTTTATCGTTATATTGAACAATTGTACCGTCTTTTCTTTTTTTAAAAGTTCCGACCGGCATGCTTTGTATTTTTTGTGTTTGGTATTGTGGATATTGTTGTGCCTGACTTATCGGATATTGTCCTGCAAGAGCCGGAAGTGTAAAACATAATATAGACACAATACAAATAAATCTTTTCATAAATTTATTATAACATATTTTTCTTGTATAATTTTATTATGAATGGTGTAATTTTTGATTTTAATGGAACATTATATTGGGATTCCAAACTTCATTATGAAGCTTGGGAAGAGTACTCTAAAATGATTAGAGGAACAGCTTTTACGTACGAAGAAATGCGTGATAAGATGTTTGGGCATACAAACGAAGATATTATTGAATACGCAATCGGTAAAAAACCTTCTAAAGAAATGGTTGAAAAGTACGCAAAAGAAAAAGAAGCTGTTTATAGAAAAAGATGTTTATTGGATCCGGAAAACTTTAAACTTGCCCCTGGGGCTGTAGAGTTTTTGGATTTCTTGAAAGAAAATAATATTCCACGCACGATTGCAACTATGTCTGAGTGGGATAATGTTGAATTTTATATAAAAGAATTTAATTTAGCAAAATGGTTTGATTTGGATAAAATTGTGTATTCAAACGGTAAAATTCCGGGGAAGCCTGCACCTGATATTTTCTTGATTGCTGCAGAAAAAATCGGCTTGAATCCTAAAGATTGTCTTGTGTTTGAAGATGCTATTGCCGGAATTAATGCTGCAAAATCTGCAGGAATTGGAAAAATTATTGCAGTGGATTCTATGGAGCCTGTAGAGTTTTATCAAGGCATAGATGGTTTGTCCGGTATTATCACCAATTTTAATGAAGTTGATAGAAGTATGTTTCAGGTACCATCTGTGTCCATATAAGATGAGATAAAATTGGTCTGTTGCGTTTTTACTACAACAAAAAAGAATTTATTAACCGATTTATTTATTCGCAAAATAATAAAAAAATAAAAGGTTTCCAATAAAAAACGGGAAACCTTAAATTAACCCAATAATCTCCTACCCCAAAATTCTGGTATCCAAATCCATTATTGATTTGTGAAAATAATTTAACTTGTTTTAAAGGTAAATGTTTTTAATAATAAATAAAATTTTTTAATTTTGATTTGTAAAAAACTTAAAGTTAGATTTTTCTCTTTCTCCTCGGTATAAATATGAAAACTTTTACAAAAATTTTCTATCTTTCTTCCTTCCCAAGTCTTGTAGCCATCACTCCTTTCAGGTATGTGTATATAGTATAATTTTCCAATCTTTTTATCAAGTAAAATATTTCGTTAAAATTTTTACATTCCCCCATGCCCCCCATGATTACATAAGAAAATCCAACTTAATAAAAGTTTACATTAGTAATATCCGATTTCGGTATTGACAAACAATTTTTAGAAAAAAGATAGATTTTCTTGTTAGCTTAAAACCAACAGGCATGGTGGTTTTTAAGTTTGTAAGATTTTAAAATTTTATGATTTTTTTATATTTTATACTTATTTTTAGTTTGTCAAATTTCTTGATGTATAATAAAAATATGGGGATTAGAAGAGCTTTAATATTTTTAATTACATTTCTGATTTTATGCACACCCTCTTGGGCAATCAAGATAGGGTTGCAAACCCATGTAAACAGGACTTTTGTCGGCGCATCTACAAAAGCTGAAGTCATTAATTGCGATACAAATAAATTAATTTTTGTCATGGATAAGATGAAAGGATACGAGCTTAAACCTTATCATGGTGTAATTGCAATTAAGGTTGACGGTCAGTGGAACAAAATGAAAGCGAATAAAATAGTAATTAAACCGGAAGAAAACGGGTTTGTTAGCGTAAAAAGAAAATGGTATCGTGGAAAATTTAAAATTATAAATGATGGCGATAGCCTTACGGTTATAAATGATATTCCGCTAGAAAAATATTTGCGTGGAGTTGTACCATCTGAAATGCCTTCAAGCTGGGAACATGAGGCACACAAAGCTCAAGCAATTGCAGCAAGAAGTTATGCAATTGCAAATCGTGGTAAACGTGCGAAATATGGATATGATTTAAAAGATACTCCGGAAGATCAAGCTTATGGCGGAGCAAGCGCAGAAAAAGTTAACACAAATGAAGCTGTCGAAGAAACAGCAGGTATTGTACTTGTATGTCAAGGCAAAATTGTTCCGGCATATTATTCCGCATCTGCTGGGGGAAGAACAAATACAGGAGGACAAGTTTGGTCACATGATTTACCGTTCTTAAAATCAGTTCCATCTTTTGATGATGGTGTAAAAAAGAATGGGCATGGTGTCGGAATGAGCCAATATGGCGCAAATAATCTTGCAAAGCGTGGATATAATGCGTATCAGATTTTGAAGTATTTTTATGCAAATACAAAATTTGCCAGAGTAAAAAATGAATATTGATAAAGAGGAAATTATGAAAACAGCACAAGTTCATGATGAAAATATTATTATAAAAGAGATGGAAGATGTTAAATTAGAAAACCGCAAAGGCGCTATAGTACAAGTTTTAGGCTGCGGATTATGCGGTTCAGATATTGTTAAATTTAAACACAAGATTGTACACAATGGTGCTGTTTTGGGTCATGAAATTGTTGCAAAGATTTTAGAAATCAATTCCGATACTAATTTCAAGATTGGAGATAAAATTGTAACATCACATCACATTCCTTGCGGAGAATGCAAATATTGTAGGCATGGTAATGTTTCTATGTGTGAACATTTTAAGAAAACAAATATTATCCCAGGAGGATTCAGTGAAAAAGTTTTCGTATCAGAGGAACATCTTCAAAATGTTGCTTATCTGGTTCCTGATAATATGACTGATGAAGAAATCTCTTTTTATGAACCCCTTGGCTGCTGCATAAGAGCAATTAAAAGGTGTGAGTTAAAAGCAGGAGATTCTGTTCTTGTTGTCGGTTTGGGTTCAATCGGTTTGCTTATGGGAGAAGGATTAAAAGCTCTTGGATATAAAGTTTTTGGCTGTGATTTGATTGAAAATAGAATTGAACTTGCTAATAGCAGAGGAATAAAGGCATTTAATTCCAGAAATCTTGATGAATTTGAAAATATCATAAAAAACAATACAGAAGGTTTTGGAGTTGATGCTGTATTTATGACATCCGGTGCTGATAAAGCAATTGATGTAGCTTTAAAAGCCGTAAGACAAGGCGGCAAAATACTTGTTTTTTCTAGCACACCATTAAATAACGGTTATCCAAATAACGAAATTTATTACAAAGAGTTAACTGTAATGGGAAGTTATTCTCCATCCCCTGCGGATTTGAAAGATTCATATAATCTTTTAATATCAGGTAGAGTCAATGTAAAAGACTTAACAACTGTTTATCCGCTCGATAAAATTCAAGCGGCTTTTGATGATACAATTTCTAATAAGATTTTCAAAGCTTATATTAAGATTGGGTAAATAAATTGTTGATAGCATAAACTTGTTCAGAAAGGTTGCAATCATTCTCTAGCTGTATAAAAAATAAGAATGCTAGTGGACAGTATTTTTTCAAATTGTCCTACGAAAAAATACCCATCCTAGCTATTCCTAACAAAAGAAGGTTGGGATGGGTGTTTTGATAGATTATTTTAATTTTTTACTAAGGGCATGGTGGTGGAGGGCAGTTACCTTTTTCAAAGTTCTTTCTACCTTCTTCTTTCATCTGGTTCAAGATTTTTTTCTGGTCTTTTGTCAAGATTGATTCAAAATCTTTCATATTTTGTTGTCTAATTTTATGCGCTTTCTTTTCAAGAACTTTCAAGTCAGCATCAATTTTAGCCAACTCTTCCTCTTGCATTCTAATCGCCATTCTAGAACGTTTTATAGCCTCTGCTTCTTGTTTTTTAGATTTAATTTCTTCCATGACAGGTCGCATTTTTTTATGTCCTTCTATACGAAGTTCTTTGGCTTTTGCCTTTTGTGCTTCTGTCAAACCTAATTTTTGTTCAAAAGCAGCTTCATGTGCTTTTCTTTGCTTCATCATTTCTTCTCTTGACATTTGTGGCGGCTGATGGTTGCCAGGTGCTACAGGAGCCGCATTTACTGCCATTCCGGATGTTGCAAAAATACATAGAGCACTTGCTAAAATTGCTAATTTTTTCATTTTAATACCTTTCTATAATAAATCTTCTAATTTTTCTGCTAATTCTTTTTTTGCGTTATAAATTCTTGATTTTATTGTTCCAATTGGGCAATTGAGTTTTTCCGCAGCCTCTTCATAAGTGTAACCGTAAATTTCGCATAGCATAATAGTTTCACGAAGTTTAGGCTTTAAACTGTCAATTGCTTTAATAATTCTTTTTTGGCGTTCGCTCGCCAAAACTCTATCTTCCGGTGTTGTTTTCTTGTCTTTTATACTTGTTATCACAAACTCATCAGAAGTTGAATTTTGTTCATTTCTAACCATTGCTGATTTCAAATAATCCTTTGAAGTATTTTTTGCAATAGTGCCAATCCAACTTTTCATTGAACCTTGTTCTTTATATTTATCAGAATTTTTCCACAGCTTAATATAGACTTCCTGCTCCAAGTCCTCGTTTTCACTTTTTGTAATAAGTCTTATTATATTTTTTATGTTGTTTTTATTTGTTTCTATTATTTCGTTAAAATTCATTCATCCACCGCAATGAGCCCGTAAGAATCTACAGGAAATCCTAAATCCTCTGCTGAAAGTGTTTCACCATATTGTAAAGTATCCATCATAACATCGTAGTTTTCATAAATGCCGAAAGTTACAGTTGTGAACAACAAAAATATTGCAACACAAGCAGCTTTTAGAAAAGGTTTTCTTTTTCTTTTTGCGTGATAATAAAATTTTACTTCATTTATTAAATCAGAAACTTTGTCCATTTTTTCCTGCTCCAAACGGCATTCTTCACATTCGTTAAGATGCGATTTCAACGTTTCTTCGTCAGAAAAAACAAATAATCCTTCGTATTTTGAACATTTCTTATCCATAATATGACCTCTATACTAGTATAACGAAAAATAGCGGGAATTGTTCATTTTTTACTGAGGACTTATTTACTTTTATTTGCGTTTATTCTAATATTCAAGTATAGAAATAATAAAAGGTAGGTCTTAAAATAGAAGGCTTTGCCTAAAGAAGGAGAAAATTATGTCAAGAAAACCAATTATTGCAGGAAACTGGAAAATGAATTTACTTCAATCTGATGCTAAAGCATTGGTACAAGGTATAAAGAATTTTGCTAAAGATTTTTCAGCAGAACAATTGCCAGAAATCGTTATAGCTCCTGTATTCACTTCATTGAGCGTTGTAAACAGCGAAAAATGTTCTTGTGGTTCTGGATGCGATAAAATCGCTATCGCAGGTCAAAACTGTCACTGGGAAAAATCAGGTGCTTTCACTGGTGAAGTTTCTGTAGAAATGTTAGCTGATGCAGGTTGCTCACACGTTATCATCGGTCACTCAGAAAGAAGACAATACTTCTCTGAAACAGACGAAATGATTAACAAAAAGGCTAAAGCAATCTTAGCTGGCGGTTTAATTCCTATCATCTGCTGTGGTGAAACTCTTGAACAAAGAGAAGCTGGTGTTACTGATGAACACATCGCATCTCAAATCAGAGCTGCTTTAAACGGTTTATCAGAAGAAGAAGTTGCAAAATCAGTTATCGCTTACGAACCAATCTGGGCTATCGGTACCGGTAAAACTTGCGACAGCAAAGAAGCTAACAGAGTTATTGCTATGATTAGAAATGTTGTTAAAGAAGTTTCTTCAACTTCTGCCGGTGATTCAATCAGAATTCTTTACGGTGGTTCTGTAAAACCTAATACAATCGAAGAACAAATGTCACAATCTGACATCGACGGAGCTTTGGTTGGTGGCGCTAGCTTGAAAGCTGACAGCTTTAACGAAATCATTGCTAATACAATGAAAGTTAGTGTATAAGTTTTGTAAATTACAAAATTAACAGAGATTGAAGAAGGCGGAGCACTTACACTTCGCCTTTTTTCTTTTGGCATTAAAAAATAACCAAAAACCAACAATTTTATTGCCACTTGTACTGAAAACATGTTCATGCGACAATATCTATACTGGCGACAGTAGTAAATAGTAGTAGTAAAAATATAAAGGAAACTAAGAAAATGGCTAGAAAAACTCCATTAGAAAAGATCAGAAATATTGGTATTGCTGCTCACATCGATGCAGGTAAAACCACTACAACTGAACGTATCCTGTTCTATACAGGTAAAACACATAAAATCGGTGAAACTCACGATGGTGCAGCTGTAACTGACTTTATGGAACAAGAAAAAGAAAGAGGTATCACAATCCAATCAGCAGCTGTTACAGCTACTTGGAAAGGACACCAAATCAACATCATTGATACCCCTGGGCACGTTGACTTCACAATTGAAGTAGAACGTTCACTTCGTGTATTAGACGGTGTTGTTGCTGTATTCTGTGCAGTTGGTGGTGTTCAATCACAATCTGAAACAGTTTGGCGTCAAGCTAACAGATACGAAGTACCTAGAATGGTATTCGTAAACAAAATGGACAGAACAGGTGCAGATTTCTACAGAGTTGTAGACCAAATCAAAAACAGATTAGGTGCTAACGCTGTTCCTCTTCAATTACCTATCGGTGCTGAAGATAAATTCACAGGTTTGATTGACTTGATGACAATGAAAGCTGAAATTTATACAAATGACTTAGGTACAGATATTAAGGAAGAAGATATTCCTGCTGATATGGCCGAAAAAGCAAAAGAATACCACGATGCTATGGTTGAAGCAATTGCTGCTGAAGACGATGCTTTGATGGAAAAATTCTTTGAAGATCCTGATTCAATCACTATTGATGAATTAAAAGCTGCATTAAGAAAAGCAGTTTGTGACAACAAAATCGTTCCTGTAACTTGTGGTACAGCGTTCAAAAACAAAGGTGTTCAATTATTATTAAACGCAGTTGTTGATTATATGCCATCACCGGTAGATGTAAAAGCTATCGAAGGTGAATTAGAAGACGGAACAAAAGTTGAAAGACATTCTTCTGACTCTGAACCATTCTCAGCTCTTTCATTCAAGGTTATGACTGACCCATTCGTAGGTAGATTAACATTCTTAAGAGTTTACTCTGGTGTTATCACTTCTGGTTCTTACGTTCTTAACTCAACTAACGGCAAGAAAGAACGTATTTCAAGATTGGTTCGTATGTATGCTGACCAAAGACTTGAAGAAACTGAAGTTTACGCTGGTGACATTTGTGCAGCAGTTGGTTTGAAAGATACAACAACCGGTGATACATTATGTGATGAAAAAGCTCCAATTATCTTGGAAAGAATGACATTCCCAGAACCAGTTATTTCTGTAGCTATTGAACCAAAAACAAAAGCTGACCAAGATAAAATGGGTATCGCTCTTCAAAAACTTGCAGAAGAAGATCCATCATTCAGAGTTAAATCTGATACAGAAACTGGTCAAACAATCATTTCTGGTATGGGTGAACTTCACTTAGACATCATCGTTGACCGTATGTTAAGAGAATTCAAAGTCGAAGCTAACATTGGTAAACCACAAGTTGCTTACAGAGAAACAATCAGAGGAAACGCTGATCAAGATTCTAAATTTGTTCGTCAATCAGGTGGTAAAGGTCAATATGGTCACGTTAAAGTTAGAATTTCTCCAGCAGAAGAAAATGCAGGATTTGTATTTGAAAACAAAATCGTCGGTGGTGCTATTCCTAGAGAATACATTGAACCTGCAAGAAAAGGTATGGAAGAAGCTCTTGAAGGCGGTATCTTAGCTGGATATCCTATGATAGACGTTAAAGTTGAACTTTATGATGGTTCATACCACGAAGTTGACTCTTCTGAAATGGCGTTCAAGATTGCCGGTTCTATGGCTATCAAAGAAGGTTGTAGAAAAGCTCAACCTTGTATCCTTGAACCTATGATGAAAGTTGAGATTGAAATTCCTGATGAATTCACAGGTACAATCATCGGTGATATTTCAAGAAGACGTGGTCGTGTTGAAGGTCAAGAACCACAAGGTAACACTGGTAACGTAATCGTTAGAGCATTAGTTCCATTGGCTAACATGTTCGGTTACGCAACAGACTTGAGATCTAACACTCAAGGTCGTGGTACATTCTCTATGGAATTCCACAACTATGACCAAGTTCCTGCTAATATTGAAAAAGAAATTATTGAGAAGGCTGGTTCTTCTAAGTAGTTTTTTGATAGCAGAAGATATTTATTACCAAAGGCGCCTCTTCGAGCCGCCTTTGGTGTTTTTTTAGGTTATTGGTGCATATAATGATGCACCAATAACCTTTTTATAATATAATAAATCTCATGGACATATTTGTAATAGAAATCATTGATGCAGACAACGTACACATGGATTTATTGAAACAATTTCAAAAAAAAGAAATCAGTAATCCTAAAAAATGGAATGAGCATTGTTTTTCATATCTAATGGTAGACAGAATATTAAGAGATTTTTACGGTATTGAAAATAGAGAAATAATTTTCAATGGGAAAAAACCGTTCTTAAAAAGCCGTGAAAAATTTTTTAGTATAAGTCATAGTAATGATTTTATTGCCCTTGGTTTTTCTAATTATGACTGCGGTATTGATATCGAAAAAATTAAGCTTCGTGACTTTGGTGAAATTTCAAAAAGAATGGGGTTTAAGTGTAATACCTTGGAAGAGTTTTACAATGAATGGACAAAGTATGAAGCAGAATATAAATTAGGAAAACCTGCTCAAAAGTTTAAAAAGTACCACTTTGATGAATATATTATTACTGCAGCTAGTGTAAATATTCAAGAAGAGTTTGAAATTTATATTCAAAGCGGAGAAGTGTTTCCTAACGCAAACGCTTGATATTTCTAAAGTTTTATAATTTTTTGCCGTTAATATTGTTACAAGCAAAAAGAATACTGGATTCCCCCTCACCCGAATTTCTAAGTTTCGCACAGCTCAACTTGAAATTCTACCCTCTCCCACAAGGGGCGAGGGGTGGGGAGAGATAAACTCTGAACATTTCTACGTGCGTAACACTTCCAACAAGGAATGAAGAGTGAAAAGAAACAATCTCGTAACATTTCTACGTGCGTAGCACCTCCAACAAGGAATGAAGAGTGAAAAGAAATAATCTTGTAACTTTTCTACGTGTGTAGCACCTCTAACAAGGGGCGAGGATAAAATACAACCTCAAAGGGATCTGTATCTGATTGCTTGTAGCAAGAGAGGTAAAAATGGCAAGAATCATTGAATCAGAAAATGGCGGAAGAAGAATTATTAAAATGTCTGTTGATGATATTTTATCTGTAGTACGTGATTACCAAAATATTGTACCAAGATTTTCTTCTGCAGAAGATACCAGAAATTATTTAAGTGACACAGTTATTTATTTGCCGGAAGATATTTAGAATATTTAGAAAAGTTCTGAAGTTGATAAATCCGCAAGAGCATTTTTTGCTTCTTCATAAGAAGGATCTTGCTCTAGAATTTCTATATAAAGTTCCTTTGCTTTATCTCTATTATTATTTTCATACAAAAGAGCCAAATTGTATTTAGCCTGAATTAAATCAGGCTTATATACAAGGGCTTTTTTAAATGACTCCTCGGCATTTTTAATATCATGTTGTGCTGCGTACATTAAGCCCACACGATATAGTCCTTCAGCATTTTTTTCATCCACTTTCAATAAATCTGTTAAAGATTTCTTTTCTTCAAAGAAATTGCCTAACTGGTGGTGTGCATCTGATAATAATAACAAGTATTTAGGCTTTTCATCTCCACGTTTATCATATTCCAAAGCCTTGTTTATAGCTTCAATACAAGATGTATAATTTCTCAATTGATAATGATTTTTTGCAACATAATAATAAATTTCAGGATTAAGAGTGTTATATTGAGAGGCATCTTTCAAATACTCAAAAGACTCGTCATACTTTTTCTGTTCTGCCATCTCAACTCCCCATTTGATATAAAGCTCGCAGAAAAGCAGATTCAAAGTTTTTGCTTCTCTTGGAGTTGCTTTGTCCATCAATAATTTATATTTATCCAGAGCTTTTTGATATTCTTTCTGTTGAATATAAGCATCAGCCAGTTCCAAAGTTACATCAAATCCGTTTTGTGACATCATTGCTAAATCTTCCAGAATAGAAACACCTTCCATATAACGCTTGAGTTTAATATTGAAACCTGCAATATCATTACGAATTTTAAAATTATCGGCACCTTGAACATCCAAAAGCTTTTCTGAATATTCAATAGCCTTCTCATAATCTTCTGTTTCTACATATAAAGAAACCAATGTTTCGTATACCCAAAGTAAATTCTTTGCATCATTAACAAATGTTAACATGTACAAAAGAGTTTCAATCGCAATTGGAAAATTCTTAATTTTGATATAAAGTTCTGTCAACTTTTTATTTGTATCAATATCTGTAGGATAAATTCCCAGTCTTCTTTTATAAGCTTCAAACGCAGCAGGATAATCGTGCGCCTCTTCATTTAGCTCCGCAAGTATAGATTGAACTTCTGCAATTTCTTCATCCAAATCCAATAAATCCGAAAGAACTTGATAAGCATTAATTGAAGAAAATATTTGATCCGTTTCTCTGTATAATTCCGCAAGAGTCCTAACAATTTCTTTATCGTTTCTATTTTTCTCAAATAAGAATTCATACTCTTTAATAGCTTTCATAAGAGCTTGTTTTTTGATATAACAATCGCCAAGTACTCTTCTTGTATCAATGCTGTTTGGCTTTTTCTTTAATATAATAGAACATTGCTTAATTGCCTGATTATATTTTCTATCAGCAAAATAAGCTTTTGCCAAATAAACACGAACGTCAATGTGCCCTGGGACTCTATCCAAATATTTTGTCGCTAAAAGCTGAACCAAAGTGTATTCTTGCTTATCATAAAGAACCTGTACTTGTTCTAGGATGTTTTTAGTTGAAAGTTGGAGTTCTTCGCCCTTTTTGCCGGAACCGCCTTGAAAAAGAATTATTGAATACAAAATGTAGATGGCTGCAATAGCAACCACAAAAGCCACAATAATGATTATTACATTGGTATCCAACATCAAAACTCTCTTCTTTTGTATCTTTAATACCCATTATACACGATATTACTGAAAAGTAAAAGTTTTAAGTAAAATATTTACTTTTTAAGTTCTTTTGTTAAATAATAAATATATGAAGAGAATTTTTATAACGCTTTTAATATTTATGCTTGGAGTTGTTCCACTTTGTTATGCAGAAGATTGGGATGATTTTTCAGGTCTTGATAAAGCTTGGGATGGACAAAAATCAATTACAAATAAAGAATTTGAACAAGCAATTGACACGTTAGAGAAAAATCAAAAGAAAAAAGAAGCCAGACAGCGCAAACGTTTGATTAGGAAAATCGGTGGTGGTGGAACTAGCTTACATCCTGATTTGAATCCTAATAGTGAAATCAAAAGTCTTGATCCGTTAAAAAAGACGGATGAGGGTCTTTTGTTAAATATACCGGTAAATTTAGTTATTGATGGGCAAATATTAGAAAAGGGATTTTACAAAATAATTGCTAAAAAAGACGAAGAGAACAATATTTTTCTTATGTTTTATCAATCACAGTATTTTAAAGGTAAAGTTAGAGCAAGTGAAACAAATGATGATTATGATTCGGATAGCATAGATTTTGTAAAGTTGGTTCCTTATAACGAACAATTTGTAAAAATTATCGCAGGCTGCTTAGATTTCAACGCTTACGCTTTTGTTCAGTATGTTGAAGACGAAAAGCCCGAGCAGTGATACAACAACCACTCACCCCTCACTATTCACCACTCACTCCCCCATCCCAACTTAAGAAATGTAACAAATACTTGATTGATTGCAATCTGGTAAAATTATGATATTATTAATATAGGTTTGTGTTACGGGGTTCTTTATACAAATTTGAGCATAAACTTGAATAGAATAGTATAAACATAGGATTTCAATCCTAGAGAACTTATTGTATGATGTTTGACGAGAGAAGCAATTTAGTAGTTAGAAGTATATGAATATGCGCAATTATATGAAGAAAAAAGAAAAACCTGCTGACGCTCTTACTTTAACAGCTGACGAACTAATAGCAAAAGTTAGCGGTAAAGGTATGACGTTTGCTCCTAAGTTATTCATACCGGTTGCAATTGCACTGATTGCAATTCCGGTTATAGCAGTTTCTTGCATTCTTAGTAGTAGCAATAGAACTGTTGAGTTGAGCGAAGAAGGTTTATTGACAATGGCAACAGCTCCGGCTGCTGTTACTGCAACAAAGAAAAACTTAATTTCTATTCCGGCTGGAACGGTAAAAGCAAACCCATTCCTGCCGTATCGTGATTTTAGCGGAAAGAAGCCTATTGTGAACGATGTTCCTAAATATGATTTACTTGAACCGCCGGAATTTGTTAATGAAAATTCAGATGCAGCTAAGGTTATGGATACTGTTGTGTCTGGTATTTTGTATGACAAATACAGCCCTTCTGCAATATTGAATATTGAAGGTAACGACTATCTGGTTAAGAAAGGTGATGTTGTAAATAATTATAAAGTTCTTAATATCGCTCAGGATAGTGTTACTGTAAAATTGGGTAACAATACTTATAAAGCTGGTATTGGACAGATATTAACAGAAGGCTCTGTAAACTATAACCATGTTTCCAACTTAAGCAAAAAATTCGGAGGGGAAAGAAGATGAAATATAATCATATAAAAAGATTAATGTCAGTTGCCTTATTAGTGGCGTTTATGGCACCTTCTGGTATCGCACCGTTAACTTGTAGTGCTCAACCATATTCTGATATGACTTTGTCAGGAGATGTAAGGCTTACTAATAAAAACGACAAAATTACTTTGTCATTAAGAGATTCAGATGTAAAACAAGTTTTGAGAATGTTTGCTGATAAAGCAGGTATGAACATTGTTTTTCACGATTCAGTAAAAGGTAAAGTAACTCTTGATTTGGTAAATATGCCAATCAATGATGCATTTAATCTTGTATTACAAATTGCAGGATTGAACTATTACACACAAAATAATACTTTGATTATTTTATCAAAGACAAGTCAAGACAATGCAGCATTTTCTAAACAGGAAATGATGGTTTTTCCTGTAAAATATGTAGGTGCTGCGAAAATTGCCGAATTTTTGAATAAAAACGTATTTGGAATGAAACGAGCTGGTATTTCTGGAGTTGAGGCTGCTACAGTAAACTCAGCTACTAATGAAATTATCGTATTTGGAATGAAATCAGATGCAGCAATCGTTGAAAAAGTTATTGCACAGCTAGATAGAGAGCCACTTTCTCGAACATTTGCTGTAAATCATACAACACCTGCTGAGATGGCAGATATGATTTGTAACACATTGTTCCCATCAAGAGGTGTCTCAGGTTCTTCAGGAAGCAAGGGGCCGGAACTTGATATAGCTCCATCTCCTGGTATGGGTACTTCATCAGGCGGAGCGGCTGGTATTGTCACCGGTGGTGCTGCTTCAACCGGCGGAGAAAATGATATTAAATTGGGTGAAGGTACAGTTGCTTGTACAGTATCTTCTGGTGCTACAGGTAATGGGGCATCACCATTTGATATGCAAAACTTGTCTGTTGCATACTTTACACAAAGAGGAACTATTACCGTAATGGGTGGTTCTGAAGAACAACAAAAAATGGTTGAACAATTCATCAAAGCTAATGATATGAAACAACCTCAAGCGTATTTGGAAGTTTCTATTGTAGAATTGAATGAAACAGGAAGCAAAGAATTCCAAAATAGTTGGAATATTGATTCAAAAGCTTGGAAATTCTCTTTTAATGGCAGTGATGGTAAGACTAATGTTGGAAGATTATCTTCTCCTGGAACAAAAAAATTCATTCCTGTTCAAATGTTGCAACCGGATGGAACATTGAAAGATGGAAATGTTCCTCAAGAAGCTTGGTACGGCAATAATGCATATATCTCTTGGCAAATGCAATATATGATTTCCAGCGGTAAAGGTAGAGTTCTTGCAAATCCTAAATTATTAATTACAAATGGACAAGAATCTGTTATTGACTTAACTCAAGATTACGTAGAAAAAGTTACATCAGAATATTTAACTTCTACTGCTAATGGTCAAGGCTCTACTGGTTCTGCACAAAGAACATATACAATTGGTAAAGATAAAGGTATAAAAGTTACATTGACTCCGTTCATTTCACCGGATGGTTATGTAACTATGAACATCAAACCTGATTATGTAACAGAAAATGAACGTATTTTGTCACCAGGGTCAACGGATCACAATGACGTTGCTGCAACTTTGATGAGCAGAAGAAAACTTGATTTGAAAAATGTAAGAGTTAAAGATGGTGAAACACTTGTAATCGGTGGTTTAATTCAGGAATCTGACCAAAAGACTGTAATGAAATTACCTGTACTTGGCGATTTGCCGGTTATCGGTGCAGCCTTCCGTTCTTCTTCTACAAAGAAGATTAAAACTGAACTTGTAATTATGCTTACTCCACGTGTTATCAATGATGGTGAAGGTTCTGTTGCAGATAGTTTATAGAAAAAATAGATATGTCTAATCAACTAGAAAAACTAAAAAATAGCATAAAAAAAGAATATGTTAATAATTTTGAATTAAACCTGATGGAATCATCAGGTTTTATTCCAGTGGATAAACGTCAAAATGATTTTTTTGTAATTTTGAATAAGGATAAAAGCGCCAATAAGAATGTAATTACATCTTTGATAAAAGAAAAATTTCAAAATCTTAATCCGCAATTTATTCCAATTGCAGCAAATGATTTTAGTGCAATTTTTAGTTCTGTAACAAATGTATCCTCTGCTAATGGTACAAACGATGAGCAAGTAAAAGCAACCACAGCTGAACCTTCTGCTGAAGAAATCCTTGTATCAATAGGATGGCTTACAAAAGAACAGTTGCAAGAATGTGAGCAAATTGCAAGAGATAGAAAAGTTCCTCTTGATTTAATATTTCATGAAAAAGAGTATTTACCATATGATAGAATTGTTTCTTATTTAAAGAAAAAGTATGGTTGTGATGTTGTTTCAAAAGCTCAAATTAAAGTAGATCGTTCGTTAATGAAAATGCTTCCGGACGATATTGTAGAGAAGAAACAAATTATTATAATGTCAATGGAAGGCAATAAACTTGGTGTTGCAATGGTACATCCGGATGATAATTATACTATTCGTGAAGTATCTCTTTCAACCGGCCGTTCTTTGAATGTTTATTGTATTCCGACTTTTGAATTTGAAAAATATTTAAAAGAATATTTAATCAGAAAAAAAACTGAGCAAACGGCAAAAGAAACAGAGCGTATTATTCAGAGTATTGAAGAAGAGTCTGCACAATATAGTGATGAAGAATCCCTCTGGACGCAGGTAGAAAAAGAGCTTCAAGACGCAAGTGGTAATGTTGCAAAATTTGTATATAAAATTATCACTGATGCGATTGATGCAAAAGCTTCTGATATTCACATTGAACCGAGAATCGGATATTACGTTGTTAGAGTTCGTTCCGATGGTATTTTAAAAAAAGTTCTTGATATTCCGGGGTCTATTGAGCAAGCTGTTATTACCAGATTTAAGGTTTTGGCAAGAATGAACATTGCTGAACACCGTCGTCCTCAAGACGGTACGTTTTCTATCAGATATAACGATAGAATGTACGATTTTCGTATAAATACGCTACCTGTTTCCGGAAAAGAAAAAGTTGTAATTCGTATCTTGGCTCCGGCTGTGAGCTTGAAGGCTGCCGGTGATAAAATGATTATTCCAGGGGCATCTGATGCGGATATTGAAAAAATTCACGACATGGTTCAATCTCCGAATGGAATTATTTTGACATCAGGTCCTACCGGTTCCGGTAAAACTACAACTTTGTACACAATACTAAAATCATTAAACAAAGAAGATGTTAACATTACAACGATTGAAGATCCGATAGAAATTAAGCTGGAAGGCATTAACCAATCACAAGTTAATACTAAAGCTGATATTACTTTTGCATCTTGTATGAGAGCGATTTTAAGACAAGACCCTGACATCATACTTATCGGTGAAATTCGTGACTTTGAAACACTGGAAGTTGCCATATCTGCAGCACTAACAGGTCACTTGGTATTAAGTACTGTCCACACAAACTCTGCTGCCGCAACGGTTACACGTTTGATTGAGATGGGTGCTAAGGATTATTTGGTATCTTCAACTTTAACCGGTGTAATTGCTCAACGATTGGTAAGAAGATTGTGCGACAAATGTAAGGAAGAATATATTCCGACCGAAGAAGAAGTAAAACATATTACAACAAATCCTGATTTGCAAAAACAATTACTCAAAACAAAATTGTATCGCAAAAAAGGATGTAAAGAATGTGGATATCTTGGTTACGCAGGTCGTTTAGGTATTTATGAAATTATGCCTATAACCAGAGAAATCAAAAAACTAATTGCGCAAGGTGCACACGATATTGAAATAGAAGAAGCTGCAGTTGCAGCAGGAATGAGAACACTTAAAACTTCTTGTTTAAATCATATCATTGAAGGAAGAACAACTTCAAGTGAATTTATAAGAGTTTTAGGATATGCTAATGAATAGTTAAGAGGTTTAGTATGCCAATATATAGTTATAAAGCATTAAAACAAGGAAAAGAGATTATTTCGGGTGAGATTACTGCATCTGACTATAAAGATGCCAAAGATCTTATCAGAAAGATGGGACTTGTTCCAACTGAATTAAAAGAATATGTTGACACAAAAGCTAAAAAATCAGCACAACTTTCATCTTTATCATTGGCTGAAAAAATTGACTTTATATCGACACTCCAAATTCTCTTAACATCAGGTATTCCGGCTGTAGAATCATTAATGTTTATGGAACAAGAAGCTGCCAGAAAAAAAATTCGTGATATGTCTAAAATATTGAAGACACAAATCATGGCAGGTTCTACTTTTGCTGATACAATGGCAAGATATCCACAAGTATTCGGATATATTTTTATCGGTCTGATTAAAGCCGGTGAAGAATCCGGTGAATTGGAAAAAACGCTTGACCGTATTAAAGATTTGTTGAACAAACAAGCAAATATTAAAAGTAAAGTTATCGGAACATTGATGTATCCGATGTTTGTAATTGTTTTGGCATTCTGTATTGTTATAATTATGTTAACGTTTGTGTTCCCAGCATTCAAAGACATGTTTGACCAACAAGAAAAAGCATTGCCTTGGATTACTGCAATGATGATTAATGCAGGTGATTACTTAAAAACATATTGGTTTACAATTCCGATTTTCATCGCAGCATTCGTAGGCTTCTGTTTCTTGATGGTAACTTGGCAGCCTGCTAGAAGAATTTTGGACAAAGCTGTATTGAAGATTCCTTTGTTAAACCAATTGATTATGTTTTCAAATTATTCAAACTTTTTGTCTGTAATGAGCGTTTCTTATGATGCAGGTATTCCAATTGTCGATTGCTTGCACTTGGCGGTTATTACATTGACAAATTCTGTTATGAAAAATAAATTAAGTAGTGCAATTGTAAAAGTTCAACAAGGTTTGCAAGTTTCGCAAGCATTTAAAGCAACCGGCATTGTACCGAAGATGTTATTGTTTATGATTGCAACAGGTGAACAATCCGGTCGTTTAGGTGAAATGTTGGAAAAAGGTGTAAACTTTTTGGACAAAACATTGGATGCGATTATTGATACATTAACAAAAATGATTGAGCCTATAATGCTTATTGTTATTGGTAGTATTGTTCTTGTAATGGCATTGGCATTGTATCTACCATTGTTCCAATCTTATATGAACTAAGGGTACAAAGGTTAGTATTGGAGAAAATTAATGGAAAATAAGGAAATTTTAGAGCTAACAACATCTGCCTGGAGAGAAAAGGTTTATATAGAAACAGCTGAATATATTATCAGAGGCTATGTTTTTATGCCTAAAATAGGTAAGAAGAGCCGCTTACTTTCCGATATCTTGAATACTAATAAGCAGTTTATTGCGGTAAAAAATTGTACTCTAGAATCAAAATTGGTACCGCAAAAAGAAGTCGAATCTCACGATTTTCTTCAAGTTAATATTTCTACGATATTATTAATGAGACCGCTTTATGAAGACTAAAACTTATATTATTACCGGTGCAACATCAGGTATTGGAGATGCTTTAATCAGACATCTTGCACAAGACAATATTGTTTTTGCAGGATATCGTGACAAGTCTAAACTGGAAAAACTTACAGAAATATCTACAAATATTTATCCGTTTTATATAGATTATGCAAAGCCGGAAACAATCAAGTTAGCAGCTGATTACCTTAAATCAAAGTGTACAAAAGTTGATACACTTGTAAATATTGCAGGTTGCGTGATAGCCGGTCCGTTAGAAAAAATTGAAATGAGTGAAATTAGAAGGCAGTTCGATGTAAATGTTTTCGGTCACATAGAATTTACTCAAAATTTGATGGAAATTTTGGAGAATTCTAAAATTATAAATGTAAGCTCAATGGCTAGCTTTGGAGTATTTCCGTTCATATCGCCTTATTGTGCTTCAAAACGTTGTTTAGATATGTTTTTTAATTCCTTACTGATTGAAAACAAAAAGAATCTACAGATTGTATCCATCAAACCTGGGGTAATTTCAACACCACTTTGGGGTAAATCAGTAAAAGAAAATTCTAAATACATGAATAATTGTTCCGGATATGAAAAAGAAATGGAATTCATGATATCTAATGCAAAAAGAAATGAGCTTAAAGGACTTTCTGTTAACAAAGTTGTCGATGTTATTTTAAAAGTTGATGCAATGAAAAAGCCAAAACTTTCTTACACTGTGGGAAAAGACGCTTTTGCTGCCAAAATACTATCTAAACTTCCACAAAGTATAATCAATAAACTGGTGAAATTCGGGTTAAATGCCAGACTAAAGAAAGCTAAAAAATAATAGCTGTAGTTAAAGTGTGAGAAGGAGAGTTAATAATGGCAGAAGATTTAAAACTTTTTGGAGAAGATAAAGTTAGATCTTATTATGATGAAAACTCGGAACATTGGTATTTTTCAATAATAGATATCGTTAGTATCCTTACAGAAAGTAAAAATCCAAGACGTTATTGGAGTGATTTAAAGATAAAACTAACTGAGGACGAGGATTTTAGTCAGTTGTACGAAAAAATCGTACAACTGAAATTGAAATCCACAGATGGCAAAAAATATAATACTGACTGTGCAGATGTAGAAACATTATTGCGAATAATTCAATCTATTCCTTCTAAAAAAGCTGAACCCGTTAAACAATGGCTCGCTAAAGTTGGATATGAACGAATGAAAGAAATGGTAGACCCATCTACTGCTATTGATAGAGCAAGAGAAACATATAAAAAACTTGGTCGTTCTGAAAAATGGATTCAACAGCGAATGACCGGACAAGAAACCCGAAACAAGCTAACTGATTATTGGAAAGACCATGAAATTACAGAAGGAGAAGAATACGCTATTCTCACCAATATTATTCACCAAGAGTGGAGCGGTTTGTCAGTCAAAGACCACAAGAATTTAAAGGGTTTAAAATCTCAAAATCTTAGAGATCACATGTCGGAAGCAGAACTCATTTTTACAGCTTTAGCAGAATTATCAACAAGACAAGTTGCAGAGAGTCAAAATGCGACTGGACTGAAGGAAAACTCAAAAGCAGCACAAGTTGGTGGAAATATTGCAAAAAGGGCAAAAGAAGATTTTGAAGAAAGAACCGGAGCCAAAGTTGTAACCGAAAATAATTTTTTACCAACCAAACAGCCTAAAAAAATAAAAAAGAAAGACTAAACAAACTTGAACTGTACAATGCAATTTGGCTTAAATTGTTTAAAACTTTCTATATAAAAGAAAAGTTTGCCGTTTTGAAAATGGCAAACATTAAATAAACACGAGGATATTAAGAGAGAGTATAAAAAGAATTTGGTTTAAGTTCTCTGCCTGACGTTTTGGCTTTCAAACTTTTGATTTTGTTTTCCCTTTTTCTTAACTAATACTTACATTTATATAAAGTATTTTGGTTTTAACAAATTGCCTTTTTTTAATCATTTTTTTGCAAAGTTTTACAATCCTTAAAATAGTATAGATACTGAATTTAAGGCGTATATATTAAAGATATAAAAGAGCTACAATTTTATTGTTCTAAAAATGGTTGAATATTTATGAGAGCCATAATAAATTACTATAGAAACGAAATAATTTTCTAAATCATTCACTTCCAAATAAGTTTGAACAGGAGCTTTTCTCTTTGTACTATCCATTTTGCCGATAAAATCAAGAAAACCCATATGGA
>OIYO01000668.1_pt1 | contig 25575 bp, 27 predicted proteins | sample 1588191 | NCBI WGS metagenome assembly OIYO01 (sample SAMN03283275) | human gut metagenome | biome: human-associated habitat; material: feces | host: Homo sapiens | place: Peru | collected 2012 | reverse complement strand
TTGCTGCTAAAACTGTTACAGCTCCATCAAGAACTTTTAAAGATCTTTGAACTTCTACTGTAAAGTCAACGTGTCCTGGTGTGTCAATTATATTTATTCTGTGATCTTTCCAGAAACATGTTGTTGCAGCAGATGTAATTGTAATACCTCTTTCTTGTTCTTGTTCCATCCAGTCCATTGTAGCTCCACCATCGTGAACTTCTCCTATTTTATGTGTTTTTCCTGTATAGAATAATATTCTTTCTGTTGTTGTTGTTTTTCCAGCATCGATGTGAGCAACTATTCCTATATTTCTTGTTTTTTCTAATGAAACTTTTCTTTCAGACACGGATTTTTCCTCCTTATTTATATTTTTATTTCATTGGTTCATTCTATTTTTTAAAATTAATTAGAAACAAGTATAACAAGGCAACCAAATCAAAAATACCGGAAACGTACATGGTGTACGTTGAGGATATTTTTAGATGCAGGTTAACGAAGTTAGACATAGTTTATAATTAGTTCTAAGCGTTTTCTTTTTGTGCCTTAACCTGATCAAGTGCAACAGCAAGTTTTGTAATATTTCCAAGTAAAGCTCCAGCAAGTTTTGCAAGTAATTCTTGTCTTGATGGTAGTTTTGCAAGTGTTATTATTTCTTCTGCTGTCATAACTTTACCTTCGATGATTCCTCCTTTTATTTTGTAGAAATCATGATCTTTTGTAAAGTTGTATATAACTTTTGATGGTGCTAGGTAATCATCTTTACCTATAACTAATGCAACTGGTCCCTCTAAAGCCTCGTCTAGAGCAGATTCTCCGTTTGCATCTAATGCTCTTTTTATAATGTTATTTTTTATAACTTTATATTCAGCATCAGCCTCTCTTAAGTCTTTTCTTAATTTTGTTACATCAGCTATTCTACATTAAATAGAAAAAAATAGCAAGGATTAGATTTTAAAATAATATATTTTTCAAAGTTGTGTTGAATTTGTGTATAAAATGTGATACAATACATATAATAAAGTAGGAGGGAGTACATGATAATAAATGTATCATATTGGACTAAAGTAGCCAAAAACATAATTTATGTAGGATTGTTGATAATAGGGCTTTTTCTTACTTTAAAATTATCAATATTTTATATGCCTTTTTTAGTAGCATTTATAATATCATTAATAATAGAACCATTAATAAAATTAATAATGAAAAAAACAAAACTTACTAGAAGGACAAGTTCTATTATTATTTTTGCAATTGTATCTCTTATTATACTAGGAATTTTAACATGGATAATAATTACATTATTTTCAGAATCTTCGAATTTGTTACAGAGTTTAAATGAATATGTTGATAAAGCTTATATACAAGTAAATAATTTTATAAAACAATTTGATTTTGATAAAATAAAAATATCTAACGAAATTTTAAATATTATACAAGAATCTAGTGGAGAATTTTTACAAACAGTATCGAATTGGGTAAGAAATGCTTTAAATGGATTAATAAATATTATTACTAAATTGCCTGAAATAGCAATATGTGTAGGTATAACAATTTTAGCATTATATTTTATATGTGTAGATAAAATCTATATTTTAGACCAAATAGAGTATCATTTACCTAAATTATGGGTAAAAAAAATAAGCAATCATTTAAGGGATTTAATAAAAACTTTAGGCGGATATTTAAAAGCCGAAGCAACTTTAATATTAGTGTCTTTTATTATATCTTTGGTTGGGTTATATATATTATCCTTTTTAAATTTTAATGTGAAATATCCATTATTGATGGCTTTATTTATCGGATTTGTAGATGCTTTGCCTATATTGGGATCTGGTTCAGTTATGATTCCTTGGGCTATTATTTCATCACTAAATGGAGACTTAACATTGGGAATAGCTATAATAACATTATTGATTATTATGTCGATAGTTAGACAATTTTTAGAACCTAAAATAGTAAGCAAAAATATTGGTGTTCATCCTATATTTACTTTAATTGCTATGTATACAGGTTTTAAATTTATTGGTGTTATAGGAATGCTTATCGGACCAATAATATTAATTGTTATAAAAAATGTTTTTGCAACTTTAATTGATGAGGGAGTGTTTAAAAGTATTATGGATAGTAAATAAAATTAAAACAACAAAATTCAATTTTGATACATTTTGTTGTTTTAATTAATTGACAAAGAAATATATAAAATATATACTAGTAGTAAAGAAGGAGGAAGTCTTATGATAGATTTACATATGCATACAATATATTCAGATGGTACAAATACTTGTACAGAAATTTTAAAAAAAGCACAAGAAAAAAAATTAAGTTATATTTCTATAACTGATCATAATACTTGTAAGGCTTATGATGAACTAAATAATCCTGAAACAAGAGGTATATTTAAAGGAAAAATAATAAAAGGAGTAGAATTAAATACAAAAGTATTAGGAATTCCAATTGAAATATTAGGATATGGAATAGATACAGATTACATGAATGCAAATCTAGATAAATTATATATATCAAAGCAAGAAAGAAATAAAATAGAAGTAGAGAGAATATATCAAATTTGTTTAGACAATAACATTGAAGTAGGAGACAGATTTATAGAAGATTATAATGCTGAAATGTATGCTTCAAAATATTTACACCAAATTATTACAAAAAATGAAAAAAATAAATTTCTGATAGATGAAGAGAGTTGGAATAATAGTAATATTTTTTATAGAAAATTCATGTCTAATCCAGATACTTTATTTTTTGTGAATACTGATGACATAATACCAAGCTTTGAAAAAGCTAGTAATTTAGTAAAAGAAGCTGGAGGGTTAGTTTTTATTCCTCATATATATGAATATAGAAATAATGCAGAAAAAATATTAAAATACATATTAGATAATTATAAAATAGATGGAATAGAATGTTTTTATACTACATTTACAAAAGAACAAAGTGAAAATTTAATAAGAATTTGTAATGAAAGAAATTTATTAAAATCTGGCGGAAGTGATTATCATGGTGATTTTAAGCCTGATGTAGAAATGGCAGTTGGATTTGGAAATTTAAAAGTTGAAGAAAAAATAATTGATAATTGGAAAGAAAATGTACAAATGATATAAATTGACATAATTCCAGAAAAATGATATAATATTAATAACATTTAATTATGCAAAAAACCTAATATATATATTGGGGATTGACAGGAGGAAAAAAACATGAAGAAAGTATTATGGATAGCTGTTACAGGATTGGATGGCTCGGGAAAAACAACACTTGTTGATAATCTTGAAAAGTGGTTGTCTGAACAGAACAAAAAGGTATATCGAAATCGGTTACCACACGATAAGTATTTGGTAAACACACTGTTAAACGAATCACATGATTCGTATACTGATCGGATGCTCTTTGCTCTTGACAACAGAATATTTGGTACAAAACTCCAAAAAATTATAGACAATGAAGATTATGACATCGTTTTAACACAGAGATGTTTTTTAGATTCATTTGTTCATGGAGCAGTGCAGGGATATAGCTATGAATGGATAGAAGAGTTAAATCGCATTGGAGATTTACCAAAATGTGATATTATGATTCATCTTGTAGCTGAGGCTTCTGTTGCATACCAGAGAATTTGCGATGATCCGGATGCAGATAAGTTTGAATATCCAGAGTACATTGATAAGCAGGAGCGTGAGACAAGAAAAGCTTACGCAAATGTTTTAAAGGGAACTGAACCGGCGCTTGCAACCTTTAAGGATTGTAAAAACATTTACGTAGATACTACGCAGATGTCAACAGATGAGGTTTTCGATACTGTGGTTAAGAAATTAGCTAAAATTTTATAATCCATAATCAAAGAGTCAAAGATTTATTAATCTTGGCTCTTTTATATTTTTATAAAACTTTTATGTTATAAAAGCTCCTTTTTATAGCACTCCAGCTGTTGGAATATAGCTATCATCAGGTGGATAAACATATTCCTCTTGAGAAGGCTTATCAACAGACTTAATATTAGTAACTTTTATAATAGGCATATCACCATGATAATCGCCTTTATAAATTTCACCAGTAACTTGAACCCAAGTATTATTTTCAAAATTTTTAGACTCATCATACTCGCAAAGAAAACCAACAACAACAGTTTGAGAACTTGAATTAACAATCATATCTCTAGCTAAAACAAATTGATTATCTTGCAAATCCAAAACTCTATAAACATAACCTGTAAAACAAATTTTTTTACCAACATAAGAGTCTATATTTTCATGAACTGTTTTCAAAATATTGGTATAATTTTTAGGCTGGATTTGTGAAACACCATTTTTAGACAAACAGCTTTCAGACCTCGTGCTATTATTTGCACCACTAAAAACTCTGTACATAACAATTCCTAATATAATTATTAAAAATATAATAACTCCAATAAAAAAATATTTAAAAATTTTACTTCCGATTTACTTTAATATTAAATACAAACATATAAAACCTCTTTTCTACAGTAAGTTTATTAAAATGTATGTGACATTTTTAAAAATATTACAATGTTACATTTATAGCTTTAAAATATTTCATAAAACCCCTTGATAAAAATAAGTTTTAATGATATAGTAACAAAGTAAAAATATAATGATATCTAAATAAAACCAAGGAGGACTATAACAAATATGAAATTATTTAAGACATATAGTGAAAAAGAAGTAAAAAGGGTAATGCCAATAGTAAACAAAATCAACAGCTTAGAACCAGAAATGGAAAAATTATCAGACCACGAATTAAGAGGAAAAACAGAATATTTCAAAAAAGAATTAGCAAATGGAAAAACACTAGATGATATATTACCAGAAGCTTTTGCAGTTGTAAGAGAAGCTTCAAAAAGAGCATTAGGAATGAGACATTTTGATGTTCAATTAATAGGTGGAATTATCTTACACCAAGGAAGAATTGCGGAAATGAAAACTGGTGAAGGTAAAACATTAGTTGCAACATTACCAGTATATTTAAATGCATTAGAAGGAAAAGGTGTACATGTAATTACAGTAAATGATTACTTAGCAAAAAGAGATAGTGAATGGATGGGAAAATTATATAAATTCCTAGGACTTTCAGTTGGATTAGTAATAGCTGGAATGGATCCACAAGCTAAACAAAAAGCATATGCAGCAGACATTACATATGGTACAAACAATGAATTTGGATTTGATTACCTAAGAGATAACATGGTAATTTATAAAAATCAATTAGTACAAAGAGGATTACATTATGCAATAGTCGACGAAATTGACTCTATTTTAATAGATGAAGCAAGAACACCACTTATTATTTCAGGTAGAGCAAATGAATCATCAGATTTATACAAAAAAGCAAATGATTTCGTAAGAAGACTAGAAGCAAAAGTCATAGTTGAAGAAGATGTTAAAGATTTTGAACAAGCAGAAGATAATGAAAAATATGATTATATAGTAGACTTAAAAGCAAAATCAGCATCACTTACACAAAAAGGTATAAAGAAAGCAGAAGAATTCTTTGGACTTGAAAATTTCAATGATTTGGAGAATTCTACATTAGTACACCATGTAAATCAAGCATTAAGAGCACATGGAGTAATGAAAAAAGATATAGATTACATCGTAAAAGATGGAGAAGTTTTAATTGTTGACGAATTTACAGGACGTATCATGTATGGAAGAAGATACAACAATGGATTACATCAAGCAATTGAAGCAAAAGAAAAAGTAAAAATAGCAGATGAATCTAAAACACTTGCAACAATTACATTCCAAAATTACTTCAGAATGTATGATAAATTATCAGGTATGACAGGTACAGCTATGACAGAAGAAGCAGAATTTGAAGAAATATATAACTTAGATGTTGTAGAAATACCAACAAACAAACCTATGATAAGAAAAGATGAAAATGACGTAATTTATAAAAATGAAAATGCAAAATTCAGAGCAGTTGTTGAAAGCGTAAAAGAAAGCCATGCAAAAGGACAGCCAGTTTTAATTGGTACAGTATCAATTGAAAAATCAGAAAAATTGAGTAAATTATTAAATGAAGCACGTATACCACATGAAGTATTAAATGCTAAATCACATGAAAAAGAAGCTATGATAGTTGCACAAGCAGGTAAATTTGGAGCAGTTACAATAGCAACAAATATGGCAGGACGTGGTACTGATATTATGCTAGGTGGAAATAGTGAATATCTAGCAAAAGAAGAAATGAGAAAAAATAAAGTACCAGCAAATTTAATAGAAGAAGCAAATACATATTATGAAACAGATGACCAAGACATATTAAGAGCAAGAGAAGAATTCAATAAATTAGTTGAAAAATACGATGAACAAATAAAAGAAGAAAAACAAAAAGTTATAGACGCAGGAGGATTAAAAATAATTGGTACAGAAAGACATGAGTCAAGAAGAATTGATAACCAATTAAGAGGACGTTCTGGACGTCAAGGAGATGTTGGAGAATCAAGATTCTTTATTGGATTAGATGATGACTTGATGAAAATCTTTGGTGGAGATGCTATAACAAGAGTTTACAACACTTTAGGAGCAGATGAAAATATGCCAATAGCTTCTAGAATGATTTCAAAAGCTGTTGAAAATGCTCAAAAGAAAGTTGAAGGAAGAAACTTTAGCATTCGTAAAAATGTATTAAAATATGATGATGTTATGAATGCACAAAGAGAAATCATTTATAAACAAAGAAGAGAAGTTCTAGATGGAGAAGACATCCATAATAACATATTAAATATGATAAACAGTATTGCAGAAGAAACAGTTTCAATGTTCATTGAAGGTGAAGACGGAAAATCTGTAAACGTAGAAGCTTTAAATACAGAAATAACAAACATATTTGGATTAGATATGTTAGACTACATCAAAGAACATAAAAATGATTCAAATGCAATTATAGAAGAATTAGAAAAACAAGCAACTGAAAAATATCAAGTAAAAGAAGAAGAAATTACTTCTGACAAAATGAGAGAACTTGAAAGAGTTGTAATGCTTAAAGTTGTAGATGAAAAATGGATGAACCATATAGACAGTATGGATGAATTAAAAAATGGTATTGGATTAAGAGCTTATGGACAACAAGACCCTGTAGTAAAATACAGAATGGAAGGTATGGATATGTTTGATGAAATGATTGCAAACATAAAATTAGATGTTGTTAAAATTCTTATGAATATCAGAAAACAAAATGAAAATGTACAGAGACAAGAAACTGCAAAAATTACAGGGGCAGCTTTAGAAGCTATTAATAGTGTTGATGGTGGAAAGAAAATTAATACTCCTGAATATAGTCAAACAGTTGTAAACGAAGGGCCAAAGGTTGGTAGAAATGATCCATGTCCTTGTGGAAGTGGAAAGAAGTATAAGAATTGCTGTGGCAGAAATCAGTAATAGCAAGGATTACAGAGATTTGGATAGATTGACGTAAATGCAAAATTTAAGCATTTGTCGCCAATTTGTCGCCACACAAAATAAAATTGTCGCCCAAAATCCTTAAAAGTGCTTATTTATCAATAAATACAGACTTGGCGACAAATAAAAATATTAAAATAAGTTTAATATTGGCTGACATTGTAAAAGATGCCAGTCTTTTTTTCGTTCAATGTAAAATCAATTTTAAATTACCTAAATATGATGTTCCACCAGATGATCCAGCACACATATTTACTAATGAAGAAATTAATATGATATTAGAAAGATTTAAAAATAATCATTGTGTATATTATGCGTTTTTAACTGCATATTGTACTGGATTAAGAGTTGCAGAAGTATTTGCATTAACTTGGGATGATATAGATTTAAACAATAAAACAATAACAGTAAATAAAAATATATTAAAGAAGAATCAAGTAGGAGGAACAAAACAAAGACATATAAGTGGAAGTTCAACAACGGTTTGGTATTTTGGAACTTGCAAAACACAAACTAGTTATAGAACAATTCCTATAGGAGATACACTTGTAAAAGCTTTAAAAGAATTTAAAAAAGAACAAGAAATACATAAGAAAAATTATGGCGATACATATATGAAACATTATAAAAAGACTGTTATTAATCCATATAACAAAAAACATACGGATTTAAGTTTTTTTGGAAAAATAATAAATACCCTTTTAAAATAAAAAATTATGTGTTAAAATACAAAACAGGTGATAAAAATGATAGATTTAAAAAAGGCAGAAAATGAATTTATAAAATATACAGAAAATTATGATTTGGAAAATAGCAATATTGATAGAAAACAAAAACACTCAATAAGAGTAAAAAATATTTCAATTGAAATTGCAAAAAGTTTAAATTTAAAACAAGAAGAAATAGAATTAGCGGCTTTAATTGGATTATTACATGATATTGGAAGATTTGAACAATATACAAAAAATAAAACATATAATGATTTAGAAAGTTTTGATCATGGAGATTATGGAACAGAAATTTTACAAAAAGATATAAGAAAATATATAGATATAGACAAATATGACAATATAATATTAAAAGCAGTAAAAAATCATAATAAGTTTAAAATGGAAGATGAACTAAATGAAAAGGAAAAGCTATTTTGTAAAATAATAAGAGATGCAGACAAATTAGATATAATATTTGAAGCTTGCAAGATTTTTTGGAACGGAGATGAAAAAGAAATAGAACAAAGCAAAATAGACCCAAAATTATATGAGCAATTTTTAAAAGAAAAACAAATAAAGAGAGATAAAAATATAAGCAAAGATAAAATAAATAATGTTGTAAATATAATATCTTTTATATTTGACATAAATTTCAAAAAAAGTTTTGAAATTATAAAACAAGAAGACTATTTTTCAAAAATATTTCAAAGATTTGACTTTGAAAATGAAGAAACTAAAGAGAAAATATTAGAAATACAAAAAGTAGCACAAAAATATATAAAAAAGAAATTAGGGGAAAATTAAAGTGGAAATAGATATACAAAAAGCAAAACAAACATTTAAGGAATATGTAAAAAATTATGATATCAATGATGAAAAAGTAAAATTAAAAATTTCTCATATTGAAAGAGTATCTCAAATTACAAAACAAATAGCAGAAAATTTAAAATTAAAAGATGAAGACGTAAAATTAGCAGAGTTAATAGGATTATTACATGATATAGGAAGATTTGAGCAAATAAAAAATTATCATACATTTGTAGATAAAGATAGTATAAATCACGGAGAATATGGAGTACAAATATTATTTGAAAAAGGTATAATAAGAGAGTTTATAAAAACAGATAAATATGACGAGATAATAAAATTAGCAATACTAAACCATAACAGAAGTAAAATAGAAAAAGGGTTAACCAAAAGAGAAGAATTACATGCTAAAATAATAAGAGATGCAGATAAAGTTGATATTTTTTATGTATTAACAGTTGGAGATAAAAAAGCAATTTGGGAAAGTGATGATTTATCAAATGAAATAATAACAGATGAAATATATAGAGAATTTATGGAAGATAAAAAAATAAACTATTCCAAAAGAGTTACAAGTGCAGATATATTAGTTAGCCATTTTGCTTATATATATGATTTTAACTATGAATTTAGTTTAAAAATTATAAAAGAAAAAGAATATATTGATAAATTATATAATAGGTTTACATTTAATAACCAAGAAACAAAAGAAAAATTTGATAAAATATATGAAACAGTAAAAAAATATCTAATAGAAAAAAAGGATGAATAAAATAAATGGGCAAGAAAGAATGGAACAACTAGATATATTATTGGAGTATTAAAAGATAATCAAAAGGCAAGAATGGTATATGAAAAATGGGGTGGTAAATTATCAACTCATGAGGAAGATTTTTATAAATTAGGGGTAGCATATAAAGAGGTATTTTATATATATGACTTAATTGATGATATTAAATATAATAATAAAAATTTTAATTTTGCATATAGAGTTTCTGCAATTATATATAATCCAGATGAAACAAAAATACTTTTATTTTATGGAGATGATATGGACTTCTATATGTTGCCAGGAGGAAAAGTAAAAGAACAAGAAAAAAGCGAAGATGCAATAAAAAGAGAAATTTTTGAAGAATTAGGATATGAAAATTTGAAATTTGATTTTGCAGGAGTAAGTGAGGAATTAATTGCTGAAAAAGATAATTATTGTGGAAGAAAAAAGTAAATAATATTACAATCACTCGTACAATTACTATAACATACGAGTGAAAGTAAAACAATAAAAATGTTCTAAAAGATATATGCTCAATAATAAATTCTGCAAGAGATTATGCATATCAATCTGTTAATCTAGCATTAGTTGAAAGAACTCTATTACAAGTATTGGATAAAGATGCAAGAGATTGGTATGAAAAAGAAGCTCTAAGTCAAACTTGGAGTGCTAGAACATTACAAAGAAATATTTCATCACAATATTATTACAGATTATTAAAATCACAAGTTAAAGAGCCTGTAATAGAAGAAATGAAAAAAGTAAATGAAAATCAATATTTAGTAAATAAATTAGAATTTGTTAAAAATCCAGTTATAGCTGAATTTTTAGGATATTCTTTAGATGATCTATAAATATATGTAAAACTCGAACATGTGGAAGTGGAAAGAAATATAAAAACTGCTGTGAAAAGAATGCATAAGGAATGTAGACATATAAGATATGTTGACATTCCTTTTTTAATATTATCTATGAGGTTATAAATTGCTAAAATTTCGTAAGAAGAAAAATTTAAACAAAAAAGATTGTAATATATTGAATATATCGTTATAATAAAAAAGAAAAAGGCGGTTTGGATGAAGTGAAAGAAACAATAATATATGATATATACCAAAAGTTACTTGTCAAGCAAAAACTTGAAATAAGAATAATACGATAAATAATATTTATGGAATGTAGTGTTACAATTGATGTGAAACAAAAATAAATAGAAAAAAAGTGATTCAAGTAGTGGAACAAAAATAGATGAAGCAAGTGGAGAAAGATATTTATATTGGTATGAAGAGCACCCAATGGATAGCTTATTAAATGAATTTGTTTCACATCATTGACTAGCATACAAAAGACCGAAACTTAAATAAATAAAATATTGATTTCAGGATAATTGTATGATAAAATAGCAACGAAATAATTGGAGGAAAAATTTAGATGAAGAAAATATCAATAGTAGTACCAGTATACTATAATCATGATAATTTATTACCATTATATGCTGATTTAAAAGAAAAAGTATTATCAAAGCTTGATATAGAATATGAGCTAATATTTGTAGATGATGGGTCAAAAGATGATTCATATTCTGTAATGAAAGAACTAGCGAAAATAGATTCAAATATAAAAACAATAAGATTATCAAGAAACTTTGGAGAACATTCTGCAATATTAGCAGGGCTATCACAATGCACAGGAGATTGTGCAGTAAGGAAAGCAGCAGATTTACAGGAACCATCTGAAATGATATTAGATATGATAAAAAAATATGATGAAGGTTATAAAGTTGTATTGGCGACAAGAGCTGATAGAGAAGAACCTTTAACCCAAAAAATGTTTTCAAATTTATATGCATTTTTAATGAGAAAATTAGCACTTCATAATATGCCCAAAGGAGGATTTGATTCATTTCTAATAGATAGACAAGTTATAAATTTGTTAGTAGAAATGCAAGAAAAAAATACATCATTAATGAGTCAAATATTATGGGCTGGTTTTGAAACAACAACAATTCCATATGTAAGGGAAAAGAGAAAAATAGGAAAATCAAGATGGACATTATCTAAAAAAATAAAATTAGTATATGATTCATTATTAAGTTTCTCATATTTTCCAGTAAAATTAATAACAGCAACAGGATTTTTAACATCATTACTATCATTAATTTTACTAATTGTTATTGTTTGTCAAAAAATAACTGGAAAAATAGATGTTGAAGGATATACATCCCTTGTAATGATAATGCTTATGGGATTTGGAGTGATAATGCTTTCAATAGGAATTATTGGTGAATATTTATGGAGAACATATGATGCAGCGAGAAAGAGACCACCATATATAATAGAAAAAGTTGAAAAAGGGGAAAATGAACAAAATGGAAAATGGAATAAAAAAATATAAATTTAATATTAATAGTTTTTTGGAAAAATGCAAAAAACATAAATCAATAATTATATTTTTATTTTTAATATGTTTATTTTGTTATTATTTTATTTGGACAGTTTCTCAACCATATAATACATGCCCAGATGAAAGTATGAAATGGGATATATGCAAATATTTATATAAAAATAATAAATTACCTAGAGGTGAAGAGGAATCAATAAGAAATCCAATCTGGGGAATATCATATGCTTTTCAACCAATTTTTACATATATGATTGGAGCAGGATTTATGAAAATTGCTTCAATTTTCACTCAAAATGAATTTGCATTAGTGGTTTCGGCAAGACTTGTAAGTACATTAAGTATGACATTATCAATTTATTTAGTAATAAAAATAGCAGATAAATTATTTAAAGATAAAGGAATTTATAAATATTTATTTATTGCTTTTATTGCATTCCAACCTTTAACTGCATTTTTAGCGTCATATATAAACAATGATTCAACAGCAGTACTAGCAACAACAATGATAATATATTTGTGGATTTTAGGATTAGAAAGTAACTGGAAAACAAAACATTGTATTTTATTAGGATTAGCAATAGGTTTTTGTGCATTAACTTATTATAATGCATATGGATATATATTATGTAGCATAATTTTGTGTTTGGTATCAGTAATATCAAATAAAATGAATGCAAAAGATATTTTAAAAAAAGTTTTAATTGTAGGGCTTGTTGCATTTGCTGTTGCAGGATGGTGGTTTATTAGAAACGCAATATTATATAATGGAGATTTTTTAGGAATAAATGCTCAAAATGAATGTGGAGATAAATATGCCTTAGAAAAATTTAAACCATCAATGAGGCTTACAATTCAAAAAAGAGGAGAGAGCTTAATAGACATGATATTTGGAGAAAGATGGTTATTGACAACATTAACAAGTTTTGTAGGAATATTTGGATATCATTCAATAGTAATGTCTCCTAAAATATATTTTGTTTATTTTTGTATTTGGCTAATTGGAGGTATTGGATGCATACTGAATTTTAAAAAGTTATTTAAATTTAACAAAAATGAAAAAAATAGATATCTTTTAAATTATATATTTGTACTTTCAATAATAATTCCAATAGCTTTAAGTATAATTTATTCATACACTAGTGATTTTCAGCCACAAGGAAGATATATAATGGGAATTATAATTCCTTTTACATATTTTGTAGTTAATGGAATTCAAACAATTTTAGATAAAATTATAAAATCAAAAAAGATAAGAAATATTATTGTTATACTTATAATTACTCTAATTATTGCAATATCATTTAGAGCATTATTTGCATATGTAATACCAACTTATAAATTGAAATAGGAGGAAGAGAATAAAGATGATAGGTTTTAATATACCAATTTATATAAAAAAATCAATGGATTGTATAAAAGAAGCAGCAGAAAGTAGAAAGATTTGTGGAGATGGAACATTTACAAAAAAATGTAGTGAGTGGATGGAAAAAAAATTTAATGCTAATAAAGTTTTATTAACAACATCTTGTACATCAGCATTGGAAATGGCTGCAATATTGTTAGATTTAAAACCAGGTGATGAAGTAATAATGCCATCATATACATTTGTATCAACAGCAGATGCATTTGTAATGGTAGGTGCAAAAGTTGTTTTTGTAGATGTAAATCCTGATACAATGAATATAGATGAAGAGAAAATAAAAGAAGCAATAACAGATAAAACTAAAGCAATTGTAGTTGTTCATTATGCAGGTATTTCACCAGATATGGATAAAGTAATGAAAATTGCCAAAGAACATAATTTGAAAGTTGTAGAAGATGCTGCACAAGGATTTATGGCTAAATATAAAGATAAATATCTTGGAACAATTGGTGATATCGGGTGCTACAGTTTCCACGAAACAAAAAATTATAGTATGGGTGAAGGCGGAGCAGTAGTAATAAATGATCCTAGTCTAATTGAAAGAGCTGAAATAATAAGAGAAAAAGGAACAAATAGAAATAAATTCTTTAGAGGAGAAATTGACAAATATACATGGGTTGATTATGGTTCATCATATTTACCAAGTGAATTAAATTGTGCTTATCTATATCCACAATTAGAAAAAGCAGAAGAAATTAATAATACAAGATTAAATTCATGGAATTATTATAAAAACAATTTAGAAGAGTTAGAGCAAAAAGGATTAATAAAAATACAAACAGTTCCAGAATATAGTACACATAATGCACATATGTTTTATATAAAAACAAGAAGTTTAGATGAAAGAACTAGATTAATAAAATATTTAAAAGATAATGGTATACAAGCTGTATTTCATTATATACCATTACATGATTCTCCTGCAGGAAAAAGATTTGGAAGATTTAATGGAAAAGATGAATTTACTACAACAGAAAGTGAAAAATTAGTTAGACTTCCAATGTATTATGGATTAACAAAATCAGAACAAGATGAAGTAATAAAAAGAATAAAAGAATTTTATCAAAAATAAATACAGAAGGTGAGATTTTTAAATGAAAAAAATCGTAATAATAGGGGCAAATAATTTTCAAATGCCATTAATAAAAAAAGCAAAACAATTAGGATATGAGACACATGTTTTTGCTTGGGCTGATGGAGCAGTTGGAGCAGAATTTGCAGACTATTTTTATCCAATTAGTATAATAGAAAAAGAAAAAATATTAGAAAAATGTAGAGAAATAAAACCAGATGCAGTTACATCTGTGGCATCAGATTTAGCAACATTAACAGTAAATTATTTGGCCGAAAAGTTAGGTCTTGCTGGAAATAGTTTAGAATGTACTAAAATTTCAACCAATAAATATGAAATGAGAAAAGCATTTCAGAAAAATGGGGTATCAGTACCTAAATTTTTTGAAATATCAGATATTAATGATTTTGCAAAAATAAAAGAAATGAAAGCTCCAATAATTGTAAAACCAACAGATAGATCTGGAAGTAGGTCAATCACTAAAATAGAAGATTTTAGTGATGAGGAAAAATTAAAAAATGCAATTAGAGATGCAATAGAAGTATCATTTGAAAAAAAAGCTATTGTAGAAGAATATATTGATGGTGATGAATTCAGTGCAGAAGGTATTACATATAATGGAGAACATACAATATTAACAATAACTAGAAAGCAAACAACAGGGGCACCACATTTTATAGAAACAGGACATACAGAACCAGCAGGATTAAGTAATGAAATGCAAGAAAAAGTAAAAAAAGAAGTGATTGCAGGATTAAATAGTTTAAAAATAGAAAATAGTGCATCACATGCAGAATTTAAAATTACACCTGAAGGAGAAGTGAAAATAATAGAAATTGGTGCTAGAATGGGTGGAGATTGTATAGGTTCAGACTTAGTTCAAATTTCTACAGGATATGATTTTTTAAAAATGGTAATAGATGTAGCATTAGGTAATAAACCAGATTTTACTAAAGTTACAAACCCAAAACAAGCAGTAATAAAATTTATTTTCACCAAAAGTGATGTAGATGAATTAGAGGAGATGAAGAAAGAACATCCAGAATATATTTATTATATTAGTCCAATTGATGAAATAAATTCTCACAAAATTATAGATAGTTCAACAAGATATGGATATTATATTTTAGCAATATAAAATATTATTTAAAGGAAAATAAAAATGGATAAAGAAAAAGAAGGAAAGAAAAAAACGAAAATTAGAGATATATGTATATTACAGGCAGTAATAGCAGTATATACATTATCAACAGTGTTTGCAAAATTTGCATCAGGACAAGAATTCTTATCATTTAAGTTTATACTATTTTATGGAATAGAAATGCTTATATTAGGTGTATATGCAATAATTTGGCAACAATTAATAAAAAAATTTGATATATCTGTGGCTTATGCGAATAAAGCAATGGGATTGCTATGGTCAATTGTTTGGGCGATTTTAATATTTAATGAAACAATAACAATAAAAAATGTAATAGGAGTAATAATTGTAATAATAGGTACAATTATAGTAAATAGTGAAGATGAGTAAATATATAATTTTGTTAGTATTAGCAGTAGCTGTAAGTTCAATATCACAAATAATATTGAAAAAAAGTGCTTCCAAAACATATAATTCAATAATTAAAGAATATTTAAATCCATATGTAATAATTGGATATGGATTAATGGTATTATCAACAGTTTTAGTTGTTTTAGGATTAAAAGGAGTTCCATATAAAAATGAGCCAATAATAGAGTCATTGGGATATATTTTTGTAATGATTTTAAGTAATAGAATTTTAAAAGAAAAAATAACAAAAAAGAAAGTAATAGGGAATTTATTAATTTTGATAGGAATAATTGTATATTATATATAAATTGCAGATTGAAAAATTTAGATATTATATGGTCAAGTAGCTATGCTAGAGCTAAAGCTACAGCAAAATATATTGCAAATGTAAATGATTTACCTTTTAATTTAGACATGATATATACCAAAAGTTACTTGTCAAGCAAAAACTTGAAATAAGAATAATACGATAAATAATATTTATGGAAAAACTTGAAAATTTTAATATTTTATGTTATTATGTAAATATAGTGACTTTTGGAATCGTGTTTAAACAATGAAAGGAGCAACTTTATGATGAAAATACAATTGAATAAAAAAACACGGAAACTACTAATTTCGTATCCAATAGAAGATATTTCTAAAGATTATGAAACAGTAAAAAAAATAGTTTATAATTGTCAAAGTAATGGATTAAAATGCTATTTTAGTATAGATAGCAATTTAAATCTCAGATATTTTATTATATCTGCCAATGACTGGAAGGCATTAAGAATATTTGCCAAACAGTTATAAATTATAAAAAAGGAGTAAAATTTGAATTACTCCTTTTTTATATTATAAGAAAATTTTTCAACCACTATTATTCTAATAAACTTTTAATTATAGTAATTTTGATTTTCTATTGAAAAAAATACAGTTTTATGTTATTATATAAAAAACATTCAAGAAAGGAGTTCTTTTTATGACAATATTAATGAATGAACGGAGAACTATAGAAATATCCTACAAAATTCAAGGTAAAGAAAAGGACAAAGAAATTATGAAGACAATTACAGATGAAGTTATTTCGAATAAGCTTCATTGTGGATTTGGAGAAGACGATTATTCCACAAGGTATATTCGTATATCTGGAATAAATCCTGAAATTATCGATAATTTGTATCAAGAATTAAAAGAACTTTAACTAAGTGGAGACTTCTGTCTCCATTTAATTATTAAAGGAGAGTGACAAAATGTTAGAGTTAGAGGAAACTATAAAATTACTTAATGAATTAAATGAAAAATTAAAGAATTTAGGTGAGTCTCTTTGACATACCAAAATTAGAAAAACAATTAAAAGAACTTGAAGAGCAAACAACTCAGCAAGAATTTTGGGAAGATACAGAAAATACCACTAAAGTATTATCAGAAATAAAAAAAATAAAAGGAAAATATACTAAATACAAAGAACTAGAAAAAGAATTAAACAATTTGTTAGAATTATCAGAACTTGTACAAGAAGAATATGATGAAGAAATAATAAAAGACATAATAAAAAATACCAAGAAAACACAAAGAGATTTAGAAAAACTAGAACTAGAAACATTATTATCTGGAAAATATGATTCAAATAATGCCATAGTCACAATTCATCCAGGTGCAGGAGGAACGGAATCTCAAGACTGGGCTGAAATGTTATATAGAATGTACACTAGATGGGCTACAAAAAATGAGTATGAAGTAAAAGAACTTGATTACTTAGAAGGGGAAGAGGCAGGAATAAAAAGTGTTACATTTGAAATAGTAGGACAAAATGCTTATGGATACATGAAAGGTGAAAAAGGAGTGCATAGATTAGTTAGAATTTCACCATTTGATGCAGGAGGAAGAAGACATACATCTTTTGCATCAGTAGAAGTCTTACCAGAAATAACAGAAGATATCGAAATAAATATAAATCCAGATGACTTAAGAATTGATACATACAGAGCATCGGGAGCAGGAGGTCAACATATAAATAAAACATCATCTGCTGTAAGAATAACACATATTCCAACTAATATAGTAGTTGCATGTCAATCAGAGCGTTCTCAAATTCAAAATAGAGAAACTGCTATGAAAATGTTAAAATCAAAATTATTTGACTTAAAAGAACAAGAACATAAAGAAAAAATTGAAGATTTAAAAGGTGAGCAACGAGACATTGCTTGGGGAAGTCAAATTCGTTCTTATGTTTTTTGCCCATATACAATGGTTAAAGACCATAGAACTAATTATGAAGTTGGTAATGTGCAAGGTGTAATGGATGGAGATTTAGATGGGTTTATGGAGGCTTATTTAAAAAGTAATATTAAATAAAAAGAAAGATTAGGGACGGACCTCAAAATCCTATTTTAGCAAATTTTATAATAAAGCATATAATGTAGAGAGTACAGTCTAAATTTAGACTATGCTCTCTATATTAGTTTTAAGAGGTGGCCCAAATGGACGCAATTGTTATGAAATTTGGAGGAAGTTCAGTTGCTGATAATGAAAGATTAAAATTAGTGGCAAATAAAATTATAGACCTTTATGATAAAGGCAATAACATAGTTGTAGTTCTTTCTGCACAAGGAAAAACAACAGATAAGTTAATTCAAGAGGCACTGGAACTTTCAAAAGATACAAAAGATAGAGAAATGGATATGTTACTTAGTTCAGGTGAACAAATTTCAATTGCAAAATTAAGTATATTATTAAATGGAATGGGGTATAATGCTATATCTTTAACAGGTTGGCAAGCTGGAATACTTACTAATAATACAAATCAAAATGCAATGATACAAAATATAGATACAACTAGAATAAAAAAAGAATTAGAAGATAGAAAAATTGTAATTATTGCAGGTTTTCAAGGATATAATGAAAATTTGGATATTACAACACTTGGGAGAGGAGGCTCAGATACATCAGCAATAGCAATAGCTGCAGCTTTAGATGCAAAAGAGTGTTATATTTTTTCTGATGTTGATGGCATTTATACAGCAGACCCAAACAAAGTAGAAGATGCTAAAAAATTACCAGCTCTTTCATATAATGAGATGATGGAAATTTCAAGCGAGGGTGCTAAAGTTCTTCATAATAGATGTGCTGAAATAGGTGATAAGTTTAAAATCCCTATTATTACTAAATCTACTTTTAATAATAAGGCTGGTACTATTATTACTGACATTATTGAAGAAAATACTATAAAAAGTGTTGTTAAAAAAGATGTTTCTAGAGTTTCTATTGTTGGCAATGGTGTTATCAGAAATATAGATTTTATAAAAAATGTGCTTGATTTAATTGAAAAAGAAAAGTTAGAAATGTTAGAATTTAACGTTTCTGAGTCTAAGATTTCAATTGATTTTAAAAATGTAGTTAGAGATGAAATCCTAAATAAATTACATTCTGACATAATAGAGAAAGGAACCAACAAATAGTTGATTCCTTTTTTAGATAAGAAGTTACTTTTGGATTGCTTTATCGATTCCATAAGAAGTGATTCGATATACATATCCCATACCAAGAATGCCTGTCTTGGTAACACCAGTTTCTCGTTTAGCCCGTGACTCAAGGGAGTCTTTAATTTCTGGGGCACCATGATTAAACAGTATTGACCTTGGTGCAAACATATTTAAGAAAGCAATAAGCCAATCAGCCGGATCATGAGCTGAGAATTGAAGTGTTTGTAATACCTGAGCTCTTTTCATAATCTCCTGATTCTTTATTACAACTGTTTGACCATACTCAGCTTCTATAATTCTTCGTCCAATTGTTTCTTCTGAAGTATATCCAGGAAAATAAATTAATGCATTAGACTTTGACAAATAATGTGGAATATACTCTCTAGCCGGTCCATTACTTCCCATACCAGATGTTGTAATGATAATCTGTCCTCCTGTGTAATTCATTACCGAAGGTCTTGATTTTTCGTCTACAAACTGTAAATTGTAAGGGAAGAAGTTATCCATTCCTTCCTTAAATTTAATAATATTGCTATGGGAGATATACCTAAAGGTATAATCAATACCTGTTTTTCCATCTACTCTAACAGGGTAATCTTTCGGAATTTCTCCTTCATCCTGTAATTTACGGATAAAGTACATCAACTCCTGAAATCTACCTTGAGCAAATGCAGTATTAACAATTGTTCTATTTTGAGAACAAGCGTCGATAATATCTTCTTCCCAAGTATGTTTGATGTCCCAAGAATTAGTAGTTCCATAGGTTGACTCACAGATAATTGTTAGATTAGGTAAAGCATATACCCAAAATGGTAATGGCTTAATATCCAAAAATACATTATCATGTTTGTAATCACCAGTATAAAGAAGATTAATTGGTTCTTGCCCAGGTTCATGAATTTGTACCAAAATAACTGAAGCACCAATCAAATGTCCATTGTTGAAGAAAGTTACAGTGATGAAATCATGAATTCGTACAGGTTGTTCAAACCTAACAGGTTCTATCAAACTCAATGTTCTTTCAATATCAGTTTCCGAGTACAGAGGTGGTTTCTTTAAGAGCTTTGCATCTTTTTTCATGATGTTATAACTATCACGAAAACCAATATCAATTACACATGCAGCCGCATCTGACATGTAGATTTTTTTGTTATATCCTTTTTTTACAAAGATAGGTAAAGCTCCATCATGATCAAGATGTGGGTGAGTTAACAAAACAGCAGATATCTTTTCAGGATTAACACTATCGTTGTAATCAAGACCACGGTTATGTCCTTCTCCTTGATACATACCATAATCTACTAAGAACCGATAAGTTCCTCCATAGGCAAAATGCACCGTATTTCTAATACATGAGCCAGTTACACCTTCATGATATCCACGTATATCAACATAAGGTATTCTTTTTGACATAGTTATAAACTCCTTTCTAATGTATAAAACTTTGATGTTGTGCTATTTTACAAAATAGCAAATTAATAAGTTACTGTCTAAATTTTACCATCTTTTTGGCTTTATGTCAATTGATATACATAATATTTGGCTTTTTCCTAAAAAATATTTACAATTTTAATTTAATATGTTAATATAAAGGTATCATAGGAATTCATATAAAAACAGAAAGGAGATTTGCCTATGCTAAACCGGAAAAGAAATGAGAACATTGAGGATATAAAAGATGAAGTAAATCAATGGAAGGCTGAAAACAAAAGCAAGGTAGAAATTATCCTATTCCCTGGTGAAGAAGACTATTTAACAACAAAACTTGGCTGCATAGCTGTGCCATTACTTTTTGAAATTAAGGATAGTCATTTTGAAAATATGAAAAATTGTCCTAATTTTATAAAAGGAAAGCATAGAAAAAAAGCCAAAAAGCTCTTAAAACTTAAAAAGAAGGAAAGAGATTTGTTAGATAGCTTAGGAATTGAATATAATCCATTAGGGTATATTGTGTATCTGTGAAAGAAGGAGCAAGGTTATCTTGCTCTTTTTCTATTGACAATGTTGATAGAAAGCTGTAAAATAATTATGTTACTTATTTGTAATATCATTAAAAGGAGGATTAAATATGAATAATCTAAACACGCAAATTAATTATGACACATTGATGTTATTGCAAATCTCTAATGAGGTTTGTGAACTGCAAGGAATTGACTATATTTCCGAATTAGCAGTATTAGGGACACTGGCTATAATGGAAGATAGTCCGTTTCACAGATATCTTTTAAAGGAGGGGTTGACTGACGACAAAATTGCAGAAAATGTCAAGGAACTTTTGGAAAAATATCCAGAGGTGTTGTATAACGAAAAAACAGAGTTAAAAATCTTGAGATTATCGTATCCATCTAAATCAATATCGGAACAAGAATTTTTTGTATCTGAGACTTTGCTTAAAATTATTATAAAGGCTGGCCAAATAGGAAAAAACAGTTATAATAGTAATCTTGTAACAAATGAGTTTATGCAAGCAGCATTTTCTGAAGTAATGCCGGATATCTATGTAGATTTTATCCGGTTATGCTTAGGAGAAAAAGCACTTATGCCAGTTAATAGTAGTCCTAGATTGCTTTCACATTCTACTTTTTTTTCAATTCCAAATAATTTAGCTGGTTTCTTAACAGTTATGAATGATAAGTATTCTCCAGATGAGAAAGATTGTCCTATACTGGGAAGAGAAGAAGAAACAGAAGTTCTTATTAAAATATTAGCAAAAGTAACTAAGAGAAATGCTATTTTAGTAGGACCTCCGGGCGTTGGAAAAACAGCTTTGGTAGAAAAGTTTACTTGGCAAATTGTTACTGGAAAATGTCACGAAAAATTCAAAGACTCAAAGATTATTGCTCTTGATGTTAATTCTATTGTAGCCGGAACCAAATATAGAGGAGCTGCCGAAGAAAGATTTAAGGGATTAATCAATTTTCTAGAAGACAATCCTAATTGTATATTATTTATTGATGAAATTCATACTATACTAGGTGCAGGTGCTTGTAGAGATGGCGATTTAGATTTAGCGAATGCATTAAAACCTATTCTTGCAAGAGGTAATACGCAGGTAATTGGAGCGACGACGTCAGAAGAGTATGACAAATACTTTTCTAAGGATGGAGCATTAAAAAGACGATTTGAAAAAATTAATGTGAGAGAACCTCATACAGATGAACTATATGATATGATAAAAAATCAAATAGCGCATTTGGAGGAAATCCATCATACAAGTATTTCAAGGGAATTGGTTGATTTTGCTATTTTGAACGCGTCATGTTTCAATTACGAAACTAAGAATCCTGATAGAACATTGGATCTATTAGATCGTTCTATGGCTGGAGCAGAACTAAGAGGAAAGACAGCTGTTGATAAATCTGACATATTAGAAAACTTTACTATTAGAAAAAAACAGTTTGATATTATGCCAGATAATAGAAAAAGAGCTACAGCTTTTCATGAAGCCGGACATTATATTGTTCAGAGATTTTCTTCAGAATTACAGCATTATAATACATTGGCTATTTCTATTATACCAGCAGAGGATTATTTAGGAGTAAATGTCTATGAAGAGGATGAATACGCAACTCCTTCCACGGATAGAGAATTTTATATTCAGCTAATTGGCAGATTATTAGGTGGTAGAAGGGCAGAAAAAATGTATACAGGAAAACTTTCTTCTGGTGCTTCATCTGATTTAACAAAAGCAACCAGAATCGCAAAAGATATGGTTACGCGTTACGGATTGGATGAAGATTTTACTGAAGATAGAGTTTATCTCCGAGAAAGTAAAAATCCTATGTACACTGACAATATCATTGAAAAAATCAATGTCGAAATTGATAAAATTCTTAAAGAAGCTCAAGAATATGCAAATGAACTTTTATCAGAACATAAAAATGAGCTTGAAGTATTAGTTGAAGAACTTATGGCAAAAGGAATATTATCAAAAGTAGAACTTGATGCTATCTTTGAAAAAACAGAAATATCTATGATTATTCATGAAGATTTGATAAAAGAATAGCATGTCAAATCTTATATCCAAAAGAAGTGTTACGCTTGTAACACTTCTTCTATATTATGCCACTTTTTTGTTCTAAAAAAGACAACCTGTGAATATATATAAATACCAGGGAAATTCAAAGAAAGGAAGTATGTTATTATGACTGTTGATGAAAGAAAAAGTATAAACACAGGAGTGATCCAAAATTTAATACTAGAAAATAGGGGAAAGTTAAGCATTTCAGGAGTAAATGATGTCTTAAGCTTTGATGACCAAGTAGTAATGGTAGAAACAGAATTAGGGCTACTTACAGTTAAAGGCGAAAATATAAGAATAAACAAATTAAGTATAGACACATCAGAAGTAATTATAGAAGGAGACATATCATATTTAGCATATAGTGATAAAGAATTAGAAAAAAATAAAGGAAATTTAATTAGCAAAATTTTTAAATAAATAAAGGATTGATGTAATATGGTTACAAACCAGGCTTATTTATTTTTAGTATTTACATTAAATGGAATAATTATAGGACTTTTATTTGACATATTCAGAATATTAAGAAGAAGTTTTAAAACATCTGATGGTATAACATATATTCAAGACATCTTATTTTGGATTTTAACAGGAGTTATTTTATTATATTCAATATTTACTTTTAGTAATGGTGAAATTCGATTTTATATGTTTTTAGGCGTATTTTTAGGATGCTTAATATACATGTTATTGTTCAGTAAATACTTTATAAGGATAAATGTAAAAATAATATTAATATTAAAAAAAATAATAGGGAAGATAATATCAATTATAATATTTCCTATAAAGATAATAATAAAATTTATAAGAAAGATATTCTTTAAACCAATAAATTTTATTACAATAAATATGAAAAAATTTAAATCTGATTGTCAAAAAAAGGTAAAAAATATATTAAAATTACAAAAAAATAAAATTCAAACATAAAAAAATACAATTTTTTCAAAAAATAAGAAGGATTTTTGAAAAAAAAGTAGAAAAATATATTATACGTTATTTAGACGGGAGAGATACTTATGAAAAAGAAAAAATTGTATGTGCATGTGAAGATTTTACTGATAAAAACAATACATTATACGAATTCGAAAATTTAGCTTTGAGTACAAATCTCGATAAAAAAATTGGAACAGAATTATGTGATATTTTTGATGTTATAGATGAAACTAAAACAATGATTCCAAATGATACAAAGGAAAAATTTTGGAATATGTCTGTAATAGATGGTTTAATAGGAAATACAGATAGACATAATGGTAATTGGGGCTTTATATTAAATAATAAGACTAAGAAAATAACATTTGCTCCAATATATGACTGTGGCTCATGTTTGAATCCAATGCTAGAAGACAAAGAAATTGAAAAGCTTAATGAAGCTGAACTGAAAAATTTAGCAATAAATTGTTATTCTTGTATAAAAGAAAATGGTAAAAAAATTAATTATATAACTTATATAAAAAGTATGAAAAATGAAGAATGTAATAGAGCAATATGTAGAATGTTTAAAAAAATAGATATAAATGAAATTAATAGATTTATTGACAAAATTCAATATATGTCTGATACAAGAAAACAATTTTATAAAAAAATAATAAAATTAAGATATGATATAATAAAAGAAGTATATGAAAAGCTTAATAAGGTTTAATAAGTGCAATAGATATATAGAAAAAATAAAAGGAATGAGTTATGTACAATACAGAGCTCATTCCTAATTTGCCTACTACCTAATTAGAAAATTTCTATTTTGGGGTTCAATACATTCAAAATTAAATTTAATTATTTTACTCAACAACAGGAGGAATAAAATTCTCAATGGCATTTCGTAGTTTAGGATGATGAATCACAAAATGAATAGAGGGACTATTTGATTTTGAAATCATAACCCAGTTTTTTTCGCAAATTAAAATTTGTATATTCTTAAATGTATTATTGT